>Ga0194127_10000086_pt1 | contig 137126 bp, 118 predicted proteins | sample TA2KigC100mmetaG_FD_148624 | JGI IMG/M metagenome (GOLD analysis project Ga0194127, IMG submission 148624) | Freshwater microbial communities from Lake Tanganyika, Tanzania - TA2015036 Kigoma Deep Cast 100m | ecosystem: Environmental > Aquatic > Freshwater > Lake | place: Tanzania: Lake...
CCCCAAGTTTCAATCCACGCGCCCGCGTGGGGCGCGACTAACAGTAACCATCACTTAGCTCCTCACTATTTGTTTCAATCCACGCGCCCGCGTGGGGCGCGACTGCGGCTACTACTTCAATCGACGAATCAATGCTTTCTCAAGTATCAAACGCTTGGCCATACCAGTAGGAGGATGCAATACTCGCATGTCGTCGATTTCGCCTGTTTCACGTCATTCTTCGAACGCTAACCCCCCAGCATTTCCATGTATGCTCCAATTAGCGCTAAAGGATCATCGGGGCCTCAATATCTCGAATGGATCCCTTTCCATGGTGCTCGACCCTTCTCTTCCAATTTGAGCCGAGAAAATAGAAGCGAAGACTGTCTTCCTCTCTGTTGTACATTGAAAGCAGCCGGTCTTTCAGGATTTCCCACTGGGCCGGATCGACATTGCATTCGAAGACTGAATTCTGCACCCGCAGCCCGAAGTCGAGACAGATCTCCGATATTTTCCTCAATCGATTTACACCGCTGGGTGTTTTCGTCGAAACATCGTAGCTCACCAAAACCATCATGATGTCATACTCCGCATGGCTGAAGGTTTCTTTCCGCGCGTTGCAGTCTTGATGAAGGAAACCTTCATCACTTGAGATAGAAGGGCGGATACACAGGAATATCTCCTCGAATATGCCGCGCAAGCAATTGCGACTGAATATGGGGAAGCAATCCGATTGTCATCTTTTCTCCAAGAAACGGATGAGTAATCTCCTCCTGCTTCCGCTTCTGATATGCGGTGATGACCGTCTTGCGCGCATCATCAGACATCCGCACCTCACCTGACTCGCGAATCTCGAAGTCCTTCCTTGCAACCTGCTTCAAGTTTATCAGATTAAGCATGATTCGATCACCCAGGTACGGTCGAAATTCTTCCATCATGTCGAGAGCAAGACTCGGCCTGCCGGGTCTCAAACGATGAAGGAATCCTACCTGAGGATCCAGGCCCACAGCTTCCAGTGCCGATCTAACGTCGTTTGTGAGCAGCGCGTAGAGAAACGACAAGAGGGCATTGGCAGGATCAAGAGGAGGTCGGCGAGTCCGTTTTGTGAAAGCAAAGTCCTCCTTTTGGGCCGTCATGAGCGATCCAAGAACCCCGAAGTACTCGCCTGCGCATTCTCCCTCGTGCCCTCGAAGTTCATCCAATCTCTGGGCACGTTCGATATCGGTCAATCTGCTTCCCAGAATATCTGCTGTTGCGATCAAAGCATCCGTGCACTCATCTGGGTGATTTCTTTGATGGCGCAAGAGGAGGCCGCGGCAATTTGCTACCTTTGCCGCAATGATAGGCCGTGCAATGGCGAGAGACTGAAGCTCATTGTCGGAGATTGCGTATTGCGCCTTTCGAAGGAGAACGTTTCCCTGTTGCGCACCCTGTACACGGGCCAGGAACCTGCCGTTCTCTGAAAAGTAGCTCACACCGACGTTATTCTCCGCGCAGAAGGCCATCAACTGCGGGGTCAGAGGCTTGAACCCGAAGCAGACGATGTTCTCGATGGAGTGAATCGGCGCCTGAAAAACCTTTGACCCGTTGACTTCTACGACGAAGGTTTCGCGTTCTTTGCGGACGTAGGCATCGTCCGAGGTGATGTAGAGGGTGTTCAGGTGCTTTTTCATGTCAGATACAAGTCGTTCATGTACTGGTGCAGTCTGCGCTCGTTCATCCCTTTTGGTTGACAGACATCATAGAGCGAGCATCGCTTGCACTTCTGAAGGTATTGCGAAAAGGTGACTTTGTATTGTTGAATCAGTTCAGGGACCGCAGGAACGTGTTTCCTCGAAACCAGCGCGTGCACTGCGGCGATGATCGTTTCGGTTTGATTTCTCAGTTCTTCGTCCAATTCAACCCAGTGCCTCCGCCGGATACGGCCATAGAAAAATGCTCCTCGTGTTATCGTTGTGTTGAGCATTTCTTCCAAACAAAGTGCCTGCGCACAAAGCTGAACTTTGTCGCTGATGTCTTCTTTCGGCTGGCCGACTTTGAATTCTACGGGAACAATCCGAGGTGATTGTCCTCCCTCGTTCGGTTTGCAAAATTCAACCACATCACAACGGCCGACTATGCCGAGACGGTATGAGTGAATACGCAAGCCACGCACGCTCTTGACCGCGCCGCGCGTTTCGTAGGTGTCTGTTTCGACCTTCTCGTGAAGAATATCGCCGCGAACAGTGAAGAGATTTTCGCGCCACACATCCTCGACGTGGATCAGTGCGCACTGCCGCGGGCAAAAAACATAGTGCTGGAGGGCGCTCAGTTGGATAAACTCTTCTTCAGAGTGCATAGGTGCTACTTTCATTTCCGAAGTTGTCGTACCTTTTTCTCCGTGAGGGCTTTGTAGTTCTGACTTGTTACGACCTTCCTGCCCGACTTTTTCTCAAGGTCCTTTCGTGCATTTCCCGCTACGGCGCCCCCGTCGATCGCCGCTCGCTCGTTTTCAGGAAAGCCCTGTGCATCTTTCTTCCGGGCGATTTCGGTCGTAGCCGCCTCACCCAGCATCGTGAAAATGAGCTCAAGGTCCGTCATATGGTCGCGGAGATTTTCCTGCGATTTTTTGAGGCCCTTGAGGTTCTTGTGTTCTGCCGGTGTGAGGTCGAAGGTTGCTTTGCTAATCTCCGCGGTAAGGATCGCATATTCTTTTCCTTGTTTGACGCCCCTTTTTTCCCACTCATTTGTCAACTCGTCGCGGATGGCGATGCCGCGCATACGTTTCTCGATCCATTCATCGCTGTAGCCCTTGGCTTTGTAGATTTGGCGGATACGCGTTTGTGCAAGTTCAGGATTTTCAATTTCCTCAAGCCGCTCATTTCCGACTTGCGCCAGCCATCGTTTGAACGGTTCGGCTTTAGGAGAGGGGACAGATTGGATGATTCTCAAGAGCCCCTGTGCATTGGCACAGCTCATCCTTTGTGTGCCTCCCGGCGTTTCTACTGCAAGGGTAGGTACAATTTGTACCCACCCTTTGGCGAGCTCCGGGTCGCGCTGTTTCATGCGTTTGACGTACTGCTTTGGATCGCTGCTATCCGTTAGAGCGGCAACGACATCCTCGACCACAAAGTATCGCTTCTGGTCCGCTTCGTTCCACACAGAGCGGATTTGCTTTTTCTCAAAGAGTTTGATGTTTGCCACGGTTACTCCTTTTAAGCGTTTGTGTATTGGCGGAGTTCATACCTGCAACAAGTGCTGCATACTCCCGGAGAGTGCTTTTCGCTATCGCTGCCATCGTTCGGTCATGTGCATTCCATTGTTTGGCGATAATTCTCTAACGACCTGTTAGAGAAATAACCACGTTACTCGCCGTCGAGCACGACGGGGTGTTTTGACCATCAAAGTTTCTCTATTACCGTGACTCCTTTTGGCATACTTGATTGCGCAGGAACGGTGACTTCGTAATCACTCCAAGCTCGAGGAGGGTGATTCTCACCCTTTTCCTCATTCTTTCTTCTCTCCACTTTCACCCTTTCAAACAATTCTCCAGCCCGTGCGTTACCAAGATGGCTATCGTGCTTAAACACGATGAGTTTGCGTGGATTCATTTCGCCTCGTGCAGCCGAGCGATCGTGTTCAAAGGCATTGACCAACGCTTCCCAGAGCAAGTTTAGATCATCTTCTGAGAAACGAGTCTTGGCAGCATCGACCGCAGAGATAAACCCGTGCATTTGATAGAGACCGTAAGGGACAGTTGATTTGCGGCCGAATGTCGACGGAAACTCCATCTTCTCTTTAAGATCCTCAAATTTTTTCTCATCAGTTATTACACAACGGGTAATCTGATGATCGGCTTGATAAATCCTGTCGATTGAACGACCGAAGGTAAACTGAACAGGACCACGTACCGTTCCAGCTCCTTTCGTCTTCTTAGTTTTAGCTTTACCAGCCTTCTTTTCTCCCTCACCTTCTTCTCCACCTTCGGCAGCAGTTTCTGTTCCTGTGGAGAGAACAGCACCAAAAGTGCGAATGTCATAGTACTTCTCTAAGAGGTTTTTCTTCTTTTCCTGTAGCGAATCCCCAGACTTCTCTATCTCCTTGTTGAGGTATGGGTACTCTTCGTCGACGCTGCGTTGACGAATGAATACACCGTACCCTGAGACATCTTTCTTCACGGCTTGCACGTAGTTTCTGATCTTCCGCTTGATGCAAACGTCGGTGACCAGTCCCTGTTGACTTTCCGCATCAACACGTGGGAGGTTATCCTGATCGGGATCGCCGTTGGGGTTTCCGTCTTTCACGTCAAACAAGAAGACGAAATCGTATCGATTTTTGATTGAATTAGGCATACGTATTACTCCTTTCTGTTTTGAGTTATTTGCTGAATTCTTTTTGTCGTTGATGATAATAACCAATGGCAAAACTGGCCTGATCTTCCAATGTGAAGACAGCAGGAAATCTCGTGCCTCCGACTTTAGCCATCAGTTCTTGCAAACTTTTGTCGAGATTGACAAAGAGACCGTAGTTTTCGCCCCTTATCTTCGACAAATGGTGTTGTGCAAGCTTACACAATCTCGCAAATGCTGTCGAGGGTGTAGTCGAAGCTGATGAGAAGAAACGTTGTCGGATGGGTGCGTTTATATTGCTTCCCATAGCGAAGTACTGGATTGACTCCAGCACAGCAAAGATTTGCCCACAGACGTAGGCAACGTTTTGATCTGAACCATTTTGGTCAGGCATAGATTGACTCCTTTCTTGAAAGTTATTTTTACGTTTGAGATACAATTGTAAAAGAGCAATTCGTTCTGGAAGTTTTACTTCCCAAGGCGATCTTTTCTTACCTTCTTCAGGCTTTGCAGATTGTTCCGCGCGAATGCGATTTAGTACCGCGTGGATCATCCAGAGTGGTGGTGAATACCCCATAACAGCACATTTCCATAGGACGGCTCCAATCCTCCCGTACTGAACTTCATTCGTGCTTTTGCTCTTCACGGAACGGACCAATTCCCAAAAACGTGGATAATGCTTCACCAGCTTTTCCTGATCTGAATCGTACCGCATAATTTCGATGTCAGTGAACCATTGCGCCAAATTAGCCCGAAGGTTTTCGAGACTGGTCTCGATCCAATCCCGCACGGCGATACGGGCAGCGGCGCCACTGAGTGTAATTGAGTAGAACTTCTCCGATTTAAGTTTCTGTGCTCGTGAAGCTTCTCCAGAATAGACAGAATCAAACAGTTTCTTAATCGCCTCTTCGTTGGGTTGATCCAAGAGAGCAAGATCGGAGGGGTCAAGTTTTTCTTGCAACCAGAAAACAAACTGAGTATCATCCGAAATATCTTTCCTATTCTTATAATCTGGTTTCATCTTTCCTTTCTTCCCAGTTGGAGCCCAAGAACGGGGAGCCAACAGCCAATTCATTGCATCTACGTATGCCTTCGCACAATGAGTACAGATGAGTGAATTATCGTTCCCTTCCAAGCCGTACGAAGAGAAAGCCTTTCCTTCATAGGAGACGAGGTAGTTGCCAAGGGGATTTCGTGGAAGAATTCCGCTGATTGTTCCGTGAGTCGACAAGTTGCGAACTCGATAATCAGACCTTCCGCAAACAGAACACGACTCGCTTGAGTCGCCCTTTAGTTTCTTTTCGCTTTCTTCATATCGCTTCTTGATCTCTTTTATCAACTCTGGTGATGAATGAACCACTGTATCCTTACCGCCTTTTTGGCGAATGAGAAAAGAAAAGTTAGTTCCTGCCTTTAACTGTTTTGATTGAACTTTCGACTCAAATGCCTTGCGTGCTGCGTTCAATCCCTTCTCTTTGTTTTTCTCATAAAAGCTTATGACTTCTTTGATTCCTGGCACGTTATCGTACTCTTTTAGCTTCGTCAGATATGCATCCAAACATTTGTTTGAACGCTTGCCTCTCGGTAGACCAAGAACATATTTCGCATTGTCCAAGATCAGGCGAGCCAACACGTTACTCGTCCTTCCCTTGTTCTCCGTTCTTACCAAGTCTTCTGCTACAGCTCCTTTTTTCTCTGTGGGAATAATCTCAAGAAACCGACCGTCGGGAGCGATGCAAATGAAGGCATCCAGCCTTTCCTCGCACAGAGCGTCGTCGACAAGTGACTGGTCTTTTTTGTCTCTACGCACCTTCTGCGCAAGCGCAACAAGTTCCTGAATCATTGGCACTCCTCCTCCGACGCTTCCTCGGCAAGATTGAATTCGTTAATGAGTTGCTTTGGATATTCGGCTATATGTCCTGGTAGATGATTGCTGGAAAGTATTTGCTCGTACTCTTTGGCACATTCCAACACACCTTGACGTACCGAGACATCATAGAAGAACTTTGGCATCGGAACGCCTTCCTCATCGTACCACATATCGAGAAACATACTGCCAATGGGAATATCCTCGGCGATCGGCTCTTCGTACCCATCTGGCAAGGAAAACTCAGCGGCGAATTCCCTCGTCCCTAAATATGGTCTCCGCCAGCACTGACCAGAGCGTGCCCGTCGATTAAACATCTCTACATATTTTCTTGTCGGATTTTTTACTGGTGATTTTGCTCCATGCACTGCCGCTTCAATGATGTAGGCAACATCTTTGAGGACAATGCTATTCCGCTGTGCACGATACTTTGGTTTTCCTCGCACGTCTACTTCATCAACGAAGATAGGGTCGTCTCCTTGTTTTGAGTTTATCTCGTTACGCTTGAGAGAATAGAACTTCACGGGCTTTAGCACGAGAATGCGCTGCACGTGCCAAGTGAATTCTGGTTTCCAGAGAATGCAGTCTAAAGCGCCTCGTGCAGCAGAAGGCGTCATACAGGGATACGTCATCCGCTCCACTTTTAAGTCAGGACGGGTGAAGCATGCAAACTCTCCCCACACTTTGAGTTGAACGGTGTTGTTATTCATAATTTTTCCTTTCATTGATGGTTAGAAAACTGTCTCGATATCTTCAGGTGAAAGACCCAAGTGGGAATCATATCCGCCATACCAAATCCTTAATCCGCTCTTATCCATCGTCATCTGGTGTTCATCTAAGAACCTCTGGTACACTGGCACGCTGTATTGTTGGAGTTTCCTGTATTGTTCTCTCAAAATAAAACCTGTTTGATCGAAGAATTCCAAAGTTTCTTCTAACAAGGCTCTGCTTTCTTCAGAGTAATTCGCAATGACAATTGGCCAGGTTTTTCCCTTCTCAATGATTTGGTAATTATCAGCAACTCTTTTGAAATTGAACTCTTTCCGTTCGGGGGTGATTTTGTATTTGTCAGCATCGACAAGGAGACTTGTCACTTGCTTGTAGTAGTTCTCGAACGAATCTGTACGATGCAAGAAATCCATATCATCCTTGATGGTAATTTCAGTTAGTGCGGCGCACGCTTCATAAGTCTTGTCTGGATATTTTTGGTTCTCTAACTTGAAAAGAACAACTCTTCCTTTGCCATTGTCAGGATCGCCATTTCTGTTACATCTTCCCGCCGACTGAATGACGGCATCGAGTGGGGCAATCGCTCGATAAACGCAGGGAAAATCAAAATCCACACCAGCTTCCACCAATTGTGTTGAGATTACAGCGATGCGCCGTTTGGCTTTCAGGTCTTTACTGATATTTGCAATGACCCTCTTACGGTGATGAGGGCACATTGCCGTAGACAGGTGATAGTACTGATCGTGTCTGTCGAATTTAGAAATTCTCTTATATAAATCTTTTGCTACTGATTTTGTGTTGACGATGGCGAGGCACGATTGTTTCTCCTTTGAAAGCTGTTCCTCTACCGTATCCATAGTGGCTGGTCTGAGTTTGTTAAGCATCTTGTATTGCACTCGTCGAGTAGCATCAAAGTATGTTTTCGGGTTCTTAATAAGCGGCCTTATGGTTTCGATGCCATCAAAACCCTCACGCTTTGCAAACGCAGGCAAAGTAGCCGTGCAGAACAAGAATGATGTTTTCGCAAGTGCTGCGATATTTTTTAGCATCACAATGGTTGGTTCTGCAAGGTGTTTCGGCAATGTTTGTATCTCATCGAAGATGACGACGGATTCAGCGATGTTGTGATTCTTCCGACATTTGAACGGCTTGTTGCTGAAAAGCGACTCGAAGAACTGCACAGATGTCGTCACGATAATCGGGGCATCCCAATTTTCACACGCAAGTCGTTTCACTGATTCGGCAGTTTTATCGAATCTCTCCTTCTCGTATTCTTCGTCATCGTCAATTATCCCAGAATGGTGTTCGAGCACGCTATCTTCGCCGAAGAGATCTTTCAAGATGGAAGCAGTCTGATCAATGATGTTGATATACGGCAGAACAATGATAATACGTTTCAAGTTATGATGTCGGGCGTGCAGGAGAGCCCAGTACACTGAAGTCAAAGTTTTTCCTAAACCAGTAGGAAGTTGCAGTGAAAAAAATCCTGGCGGCTCTGCAAAATGTTTTGCAGCTTCGTTCCGAGCTTTCGTGCGGAGTTGGTTGATTTTACCATCCGTGGGTAATTCGGCAAAATGTTTTTCAAGGGCATTGAGTAAGCTGTTACATTTCAGCGTTGCGGATTCACGGGCATTGAATCTTTCGGGAGAGAAGTGACGTTCCGTATCAAGCCAATCTGCATCGGTCAGTGCGCTGAATAAGAACCTCGTCAGCGATTCCGTCAATAGCATATCGTTAGGCAAGTCGGCCACTTTCTGCACACCAATGGCTGAGGAGAACAGTTCATCGAACCTTGTTTTCACAATTGAGACGAGTTTTTGGTCTTCACTGTAATCTTCGTTGTTTTCTCTACGATCCTGATTGTCGGGCAGTCCAGCGTGATGTCCTTGTATTACAAATTGCAACGGCAACAATTGTTTTCCCAATGTACTTGCAATGTATGCTCCGATACCTGCGTGTGGAGTTCTTGGCTTACCTTTTTCCAAGTATTCCTGAAAATCATCCTGAAATTTTCCAACATCGTGTAGCAATCCTGCCAAATAGAACAGCCTTTTCATCATTTCTGCAGGAGCAAATGATTCAGCTCGTTGTGCAGTTTCAAGCAGGTGCTTTTGTAGTTCGTGCTTTGCTCCGCGCGGATTTTCTGAGTGGGCGTAGTACACTATTTGCTCCTATACGATTGGGTTGGCAAACTTCCCCATCATCTCCGCCACTTCTTCCAGATGCGTCCAGAGCGGTTGCGGCTCTTTATCTTTCTTTCGCAGGTGTGCGATCAGGTTGGCGTTCACCACAGCCCCTCCTCCACCATTCCCAATCTCAACTCCTCGACCCGTATCGCCGCCGCCGAACGGCTCACACCGAATCGCCGTATCAACGCAAGCGTAAGCTCCTCTTGACTTGCGCCCTGGTTCTCATGCTCAATCCGCCTGCATTCCTCCATCGGCATCAGCAACTCGGCCGCAAAGCCGTTTGCTTTGATCTCTCTGAATTTCTCTTTGTGCCAAGTGAGAAGGTTACCTTCATCCCTGCTTAACCTCTGCCGAAGGTAACCTTCTGCTCCGAAGATGTCACTCTTCGTGCACCGAGCAGAGACCACCTTGTCGGACTCTTCCTGCGAAAAGAGAGGGATCGTTCTCGTGTTCTCGTACTTCAGGTAGACCGGTCGGTAATAGTCGTTGATGAAATGACCAAGCTCATGGGCAAGTGAGAACTTCTGCCGCTCTTCCGTGTCGGTTTCTTCGATGAAGATAATCCCGCCGCCGCGAGAGGCGTAGAGGAATCCTGCGACATCGGAATAGCGGTCGAGCGCAGATTGCTCAAAGGGCAGATTGAGCCGCTGTAACACTTTTGCAACCTTTTCCGTGGTGAGGTTCGCGATGGGTTGCATGGCGATGCTGAATGTTTCGCCAATCATCTTGCTTAATGTGAAGTGCGAAATCGGATACGCGACCTGATTGTAGCCGTTCAGACGGGCATGATTGAAAAACCATCTCACAACGTCCTCAGTGATGCGATGCTTTCGCTCGTGCTTCATTTCTTCTTCTTTCCCGCTTGCCCGCCTGCCTGACCGGAGCGGCGAGCTGCCGCGCGCATGGACCCCGATTGGCCAGGGCTATTCTGTAATTCCCAGAAGTGCAGTCCGTTGAACAACCACTGAGTTAGTACCTGCAGTGCATGGCCGGAGAGATCATACTTCTTGCCGAGAGCTTCCGACATTTCACGAACGGCTTTGCTTGTGAGTTGTTCGGTTTCGGTCAAAAGGGAATGGATAACCGACTCTGATACTCCAAGCTTTTCCCCAGCTTGCTTCTCGTTCCATGCGTTGACGAGCAAGACTTCACCCATCGCATTACCGACGGTGGGCATCGTACGATACAGAGCGGGCGTTTCCATCACCGTTTGCCTCGCCAGGGGGTCGCTTTGGTGAAGGGGAGACAGCTCTTGTCCGGCGTCCTTTTCGTTTGGGCGAGCTGCGGTTTTCCTCTCACGGATTGCACGAAGGAGAATCCCCTCTATTTCAGTTGTCAGATTCTTGGACGGCTGTATCAGCTCGGAGTGAGCGAGCAAGTATTCGATGTCTTCGTTAGAAAGCTCGAAATCTAACTCACCCTCAAGAACTGCCTTCTTGAGAATGGCCTGTAGTTGGTTCAGATTCATCGTTTGTCACCCAAAGGAAATTCTTTTCCATACATCATTTTCAGTCTCCTATAGGCCCTGGATTTTCTTTGCCTATAGGCTTGTTCACCGATACCGAAGAGCTCCATGTATGATTCTTTTGAAACCCCTTGAATGTCGAGTTGGATGAGAATCCGATCTTCTTGTGAAAGTAACGGGAAGATCGTTCTAACACGTTTCACAAATTCCGAGTCTTCAGGAGGATCATCTATGACAGATGCATCCTCGAAAACGTGAACTGGCGTGTCGCTGCCAAGCGATTGCATTTGCGCGGGTTGTAGCAGTCCGCGCCGATACCTGTCGATACGAATGTTGAGGGCAATTCCTGTCACAAACGTTATGAACTTTGCTCTGCCGGGCTCATACGCTCGGGCCGCTTTATCGAGCGCTTCCTTGGCAATATCCTCGCCCGTAACCTCATCCACTCCGAATTTCTTCAGCACACCGATCACTCGCGGGATAAAGTCGTCGTTGAGTACCCGGGCAATCCTTTTGATCTCCTGCGGGTCCTGCAAATAACCCGACAGTAGCGCCCAGATCCTTTGATTGTGGTCTTCTATCATGTTATACGCAGGGGTGTGACAGCGTCTGAATTTCGTTCTCTTTTATGCTGTCCACTGATCCACCTCCTCCCAGCGGGGGCTCCGGTTGAAGCTTCACCTCCTCTGAGATCACGCTAAGGAGAAGGGAATCTTCACCCCACACCCTTCTCCAGCATCTTCATGAAGTTCCGTTTCCGTTTGTGGGTGGTCTTGAGAGACTCAAGATAGCGATCCCATTCTTCCATCCGTCCCAATCGCTTCATGAGGAGGCGCACTTTCTTGATCAACGAAACACCTTCACGATATGCCTCGTTATGTTTTTGCTCGACGGTCGGCTTCACGAAGGTTTGATACACGGCGAGGGCATCTTGGGGGAAATCCTCTTCTCGTAAATGGGCAAGCTTCAACCACAGGTCCTTCGCGCATCCCCCTTGTTGCGCTTCCTGCCATGCCTGCGCAATATCTTGTTCCCACAGAAAGATTCGAACCAGCTCCGAACAATCGATCGCGTGTGCAAACCACTTGCTCTTTGCCTTGGTCTTCTGCCCTGTGATATCCTTCCGGATGCACGCGAGAGCTTTTTCTCTCCACTCCCGCCACGCATCCGCGCCGCCGGCCCGATTGGCATGACTCTTCAACAATTTGTAGGATTCCAATTGAGGGTCTTGAAGAAAGATCTTCCAGACGAGGTCCATTGCATCGTCAAACCGTTTACGTTGTTGATATTCTTGAGCAAGAAATTCGTGGAGCCGCGTGTCATCGTGCTCTGGAAATGCCTTCACTCCTTTCTCAGCCCACTCCAACGTTTCTTCCTCCTTCCTTGCCTTCTTGTAGATTTGTGCAATTTCAAGATAATGGTATGGAAGTGAGAGGTTCTTGGATTTTATTGCAACGAGCTGTTCGACATCACGGCTCTGCGTAGCGAGGGTTTCCATGATATGTGTTATCCGGAATCGGGTTCCCTTGTATTCTTCCATCTCTTTTCCGGGACCGAGAACCGGGACGCGTGCCCATTCTTTCTCCGCGAGCGAACGATATAGCTCCATTCCGTTCGTTCCGAAGATACGTGCGTATCTTTGAGCGGCTCCTGCGAATACGCCCCACTCACTATTCACCTCCCAATGAAACAACTTTTTCACCAGTGCCTCCGGATCAGGCTGAGCTTTTGTGCACGCCTGAAAATGAAGTTCCTGAACTTTCTTCAAAATCCCACTCATCAGCCCATCAGAATCGTCCACCATTTCCATCTGCTTCTCAAGCCGGCGAAGGAAGTATTCCACCAGCCCGATCACAGCCTCAGCCTGTCCGGATTTCAAGAGATCGTACAGGGAGGCGATCACGTCGTCGATTCCTGATGCATATTCGTGCATCGACTTGTAGTCGACGAACCCATCCCAACTCACCGCCTCATCAATCGAATGCTCGAATGATGCTTTGTCTCTCCTCGCATCGGCTCCTGCCGCTTTCATCCGGAGCTTCTCGAGCAACCGGTTGTCAGACTTGACATGATCCATCAATAGAGCAACGAGCGGATCCTTGTTCTGTGTCAACAGGAACCTCTCAATATCGCTTGAGTTCAAAACGCGCTGTTTCAATCTCGTGTGCTTGCCTGACATGCCTGATCCTTCCAGCTCATCGCAGGCCGCAAGAGATGCCGCGACGCAGTGCTTGCAGAAAGCTTCCTCTTGCTCGAAGAACGGGCAGGTGCAGGAAAAAGCAAGATTACTATTATCCTCCCACAGCTCAACGTGGTAGATCTGCGACCCATGTACCCTGGCACGGATATGGTCAGCTTCAATTACGAGGTTTTTGACCCGACCTTCTTCGAAGTAATCTTCACCCCGTGCGTACGACAGCTGACCTGCATGTCGCAGGATTCGCTGGTGGGAGAGAAGTCTTGCGATGTCTTTGGTCTTCTTTTTAGTCATTGTCATCGGTCCTTCCGGTTAGCTGCCACCGGAGGAGCAGCCGGCATAGATAGGTTTGCTTCATCTTGGCTTGTTCGCGGATGAAGGAAACCTTCTGACGGGAGGAATCCCTCCGCATGGGACGTTAATATTTTTCGAAGCTCCCTTTGCATCTGTTCGTTCTTTATAACATCACGCACATATTGCACGTAACCGTTCCATAGCTGAAGGTTTGCTTCATCTTGGCTTGTTCGTGGATGAAGGAAACCTTCTGCAACTTCTGCGAAGTTTGAATATCTCCAATCCTCAGGCATTGTCACCAATCCTGCGTGGACCGGGTTGAGATGGACATAGCATGTCACGTACCACAAGGTCCCTTCGCTTACGGGTTTGTATCGGAATGGCCCCTGAAAGAGATGGCCCACCCGTTTGTACTTGAGGTTATGTCGTTTTGCTGTAGATGTCGCCAGCGCACCCATCATTCTTGACACGCTGCCATCCGCATGCTGTCTGACGACCAAATGATAGTGGTTTGGCATGAGTGTGTATGCGGCTACCTCAACAAGGTAACGTTTCGCGAGGACCTTCATTTTCTCCACAAACGTTTTGTAGTCAGAGGCATCGCCGAAGATTCGTCTCCGATCGTTCCCTCGGTTGTAGACGTGGTAGTAAAGATCATCATCGATGCGTACGTGGCGGTTCATGGTGCCCCTGAGAAAGATCACTTGTTCTGAGCTATCGCTTTGCTGAATGTGGCCGTCTCTGAGAAAGGTCACCTTCTTCTGAATATGCGACTGCCGCGGGACGGGATTTTGGGTGAAGGAGGTGCATGGCCACAATTCCGGCAACGCCCGCATGGCGAGCATACAGATCCATGGAGGTGTTCGTGACGAATTCCCAGAATTTTTCCAAATAGTTGTTGCCCACCCTCGCGAAAGGGATCTACAAGTGTTCCGTAAGCGAATCCGAGTCCAGTCGCCACGGGTCGTCCTCACCCATACTCAGACACTTTATTAGGTCAGGCACTATCGAAGAATCTCCAATTTCGGTCAACAGAAACGCTGCCTCGCAGTCGGTGCCATCGACAGGCTGTTCTGGAACACCGCCGAGCTTCACCTTTTGTGACACAGCCTTCCTGTGGTAGGGTTGAAAGAACTCCCGATCCGCAAGAACAGCATCGATCTCCTTGTCGGTGAGATACCATCGTGATCGCAACGCTTCGCAGAGTTGTTCTCTGTTCAATGTGACTACCTCCTTATTGTTCGTTGTTTTCGACAAACGCATCCAGCACGATCTTCAGGTGCAAGAAAGCCTGCCCGAGGCTTTCCTCTCGCATGGGCGGATTGTCCGGATCACCTTCTTCGTCCTCCATGAGCGCTTCCGTGATGTATCGAAGCACTTCCGGTTCAGCATAGTTGTCCACAAGAGACTCTGACGCGCTCAAGAAATCACCGGCGGAATCCGCCGCAAGCTTTACCAAAAGATCCTCGTTCGCGCGTTGAGCTTTGTTGAGACCTTCTTCCGTAACTCTACGGAGATCCTTGAACCCTCGCTCCATGATCTGCCAAACAACGACGCCGATATAGAGAACCAGCTGCCCCTCATCCTCATCGAACAACTCGTCCTCACTGCTTGCGAGCAAGTACGCCAGGATGATGGGTTGTTCTATGCTCATCTGATTTATCAATTGCGTTGCCTCGTCATCGCAATAGGCAGAAATCTCTTGCCACGTTTGGGCAACGGTTTCAACGGAAATCATGTTTGTTCATCTCGTTTGATATGGGAGAGTTTTCCTTCTTCTCACTTCATCCTTCTCAGTCGCTTGTTCACAGCTTCAAGGTCAAACCACTCAGGGTCGAAGTCGGCGGCCCATTCCAGAAGCCCGCGCTGTTCAATTGTGGCAGGATTTTGGATCGCTTCGAGCAACTCGGTATATCCCCAGATGCCGCCGCAATCCTCGGGCGGACAGGCACGCATACCCTCGATACATCGGGGGTTGCGCTCTCCCTCCTGCACATCAAGAATCTTCTCCACCTTCAGATCGTGCCGCCAGTCGTCGCCAAAGTCGTAGATGTACATGAACTTGCTTCCACGCTTGGGCGCGACTTGCTTCAGCGTTACCTTCTTGTCGCTTATGATCTCGCTTCCGAATTCGGGGTCGGGGCGGCCGAAGGACTGACCCGCAACGTTGAACTCGTGCAGATGGACCTCCTCCCACCCCATGACCGCTTGCAGAACACGATGGAGCTTCGCAAGCGTGTAATCCGCCGGCACAAGAAAACGGCGCCAGATCTGCGGATCTGAACCGCGAAGCGTTACCTTCATTTGATAGATTGTAGACCCAGCCGGAACGGCACGCGTCTTTCGAGGAGTTGCTTCTTCCTGCAATAGCTGCCCGAGCAACCCCGCTTTGAGGGATTCTATTGTTTGGAGATGTTCCCGGTGCAGGATCTTGATCCCAAGTGCCTTTCCAAGAGACATGAGCGAAGTCGCTGTTTCCTTCTCCATCACAAAGAGGGTCTCAGGCAGGAAACCATGCCTTTCTACTGAAGCACAGATTGTGTCTGCCAATGCCTGTGCGATGGAAGTCTCCGGTGGCATAAGATCGAATGCGAATGCGAAACCGGAAACCTGCTGGCAGACGCATGCTATCCGCGTAAAATAAGGCCGATCCCGGTCGTGAATCGTTGAAGGTAAAAAGAACACGCCCGCTTCCCACGGAGAATCGGGCTTTGGCTTGTTCGCGAGCATCCCGTTGATCCGCGCAAGGTCGAGCACGGGCAGACGAAATCTGGGGGGCAAAGGTTGCGGCCACGGTTCCCAGCGTGAAGTGAACGACGAGTGCGCGTCCGTCGCGGGTGAATACACAAGGCATTGGTTCTCTCGGGACGACTCGTCAATCTCCCTCCGCACAACCTTTTCGAAGTGATGACAGATCGCTTCGAGAGCGAGCTTCAGGAACGTTGCCTCGGCTTCGGTCAGAAACCACGGAGCAAAGCCGGGGCTCAAGCTGCGGAACTGCGGCCACGCATGGCGTCCCTTGAAACTGAGTCCCAATTGACGAATAACATCGAGGTCCTCGGGGTGCAGATTCCTTCTCGAGTCTAGCTCCAATTTCAAGCAGTTCTGGGTGGCGTAGAATTCGTCGGCCTGAAAATCAGGCTCCTCGTCGACCAGCTTCCGGTATGTCTCGAATCCCTCTACGCCCCGGTACAAACAAAGACCGAAAAGTGTTCCTCCACTCCCCATCACGACGCCGTATCCGGTTTCGCCGGTTGAGGGATCCCGCACACCGATGATATTGAGGTCATCCAGCATTTCCCACGGCCTAAGTCGCCGGAATTTGAGAGTGGCAGAATAAAGATCGCTCCAAACAGGAAGAGGGACTGCAGGTATGGTTGGTTTCATTGTGGTAGAGAAGTATGTTGGAAGTTGAGGGTGATGTTTGTTTCTGCTCCCTCGTGCCGGTCTATTGGATCGCTTATGGCAAGCAGTGCTGGAACTCGAATCGGAAGGCTCCGCTCTCTGAACCGGCGCAACCAAGTGGTACAGAGGGCCGCCTCAGAAGTGACCGCCAGCCGCGTCGAACCAAAATATCACCGGATACGAACTGAATCAACAGTAATCGCAAGGGGCTGCGTTTTGGAGGGCAAGAACCCGCCGCTGGTCCCGGCCTCAGGAGAGAAGGGTGTTGCCGCCCTGCTCACGATGAGGGAGATCGATGCTGACAATCGCTGTGCATCAAATGCCGTTCAAGCCAAGGAATGGAGATGTTTCTCGGTCTTCACTTGCCCGCTGGCTGGTTGTCCATCTGTACGAGTTGCTTGTTTCCAAGCGCAATTGCGCCAGTCTTAGATCGGGTGAATCGGGCAATCTCTCTGATGACAGCACTTTGCAGGAAATCCTCGGCGCCGCTGCTCATTGTACCATCAAATTCCTCATCGCGTATCGCTCAGGAAGTTATGCCTATGCAAGAACTCATGGGTCGAACTGGCGACGGACGGTTGCAGCAGCGAGGTGGCGGTTCACACAGAGGCACCACCGTGCCGGAGCTCCGTTCGGCTCAATGCAATACTCGATGTCCATGATGAGGATGCAGGAGCTGAAGGTTCGATCCACGTGAGAGGTTGTGCCACATGCAAAGGGGGGATAACGAACACAAGGGAGGTGCCTCTCTCTTGTTCGTCCGTGTGAAATGATTTGCAGATGAAGCGCTGGCGCACGTCTGTCAAGCTGCACGTCTGGCGCGAACACGTCCTGCACATACCCTCCCCTTGTTCACCAACAGTCTGTGGGCTGGCAAGCGCCGGCCTCACACCACTGCTTTTCCCACGACTTCAAAGTTATTATCGGTCGTTTGCCAAGTCAGGACTAATCGTCGGTCACAACATTAAAATTGTGAGGCCAATCGCTTCGTACGATGATTTGAGTCGGAAAGACGTGGTTTATTTCGTCGTTGTGAGTGTCTCTTGCAGGATGGGGAAGCGTGCAACCGGTCGCCGTAGGGGCGCGGGGATGTGCAAGCTTCTACTTCTGTCTCATTATCCACTCCCCAATCTCCTTCAACGCGATCGGCGAGAACGTTTCTTCAATCGTTGCATATTCTCCCGTGCCGCCGGTTTCGGCTGTCTGGAAAAGGTGATTCAGACCAGGGAGTTCTTTCACTACGAAATTCTTGTTGCCGCCTTTCCGCAGTGCCGCGTCAATCTCCTTCAGGTTTTCTTTCGCCGGCAACTGCAAATCCTTTTCACCGATGAGAGCAAGCACAGGACAAGTCACTTTGCTCAGCGCCGGACGCGGATCATAGGTGAGAAAGAATCGGAACCAGGGAGAGGTCAGACTTCTGAGCTGAGCCTGAATCACCGCATCCGACAGTTGGTTTGGATCGTTCTTGAGTATCTGGAGGAGAGAATTGTGGAGTGTCGCTGAATCCTTCTCCTGCTTCACGACGGCGAAGAGTTTCTTCTGGAGCATGAGATTCTGTGATGCCGCCGCATCGGTTGCGCTGGCCGCTTTCGCGAGAAGTACTCCCTGGCGATAAAGAATCTCTTCACCGGGAAGTCCGGGTCCGGCGAGCAAAACGATGAACGCGACATCGCGCGACTCTAAGGCGACAAGCGGCGCGATCAACCCACCTTCGCTGTGACCGATAATCCCAATCTTCTTTGGATCGATTTCCTTTCTCGACTTCAAAAACTCAACGCCGGCCACCGCATCGGTGACGAAATCGAGTGTCGTGGCGGCAGCATGGGATCCGCTTGATTTTCCGACACCACGATCGTCGAATCGCAGCACCGCGATGCCCTGACGAGTCAAATAGTCGGCAAGGACGAGAAACGGGCGATGTCCGAACACCGTCTCGTCTCGATCCTGTGGACCCGATCCCGAGACAAGTATCACCGCTGGAGCAGGGGTGGCCCTCCGCGGGAGTGTCATGGTTCCTGCGAGTGAGATGTCCGCGCGAGTGTTCGGATACACTACCTCTTCCTCGTCGTACGGATATGGTTTGGCAGGCTCTTGAGGCCGGCGCACAACTATCTCGGAAATGCTTCGCTTCAGTACGATCGGAAGTGACATTCCGCCCTGATTCCAAACTCCGGTGAGGGTCGTGTCGGCGCTGACGAATTGTCCTTCGAATGAGGCACGAAGCCGATTGAGCGTTAGTCGCACGGAGTCCCCTTTGACGATGACGGTATCGATGCCGATGTCCGTTGCACCCTGATCGGGGCTGTCCATGGTTGCCCGCAGGGTGCCGAGCGAATCTTCTCGAATGTGGAACACGAGTCGAATGCCGGCGGATCCGATCTTCAGAGTTCCCGCCCATTGATGCGGAAGGAGATTCTGGACTTGTGACTCAAGTCGGGCGGGGATGATCAAAGCGGTCAGTGCGAGAACGAAAAAGAGACGTGATCTCATCATCTACCTCATAGGGGGTGACGTGAAAAAGATACGGATTGATTTCCTTATCGGCCATAGATCGTGCCGATTTCACGCGAGGGAAGGGGGAGCCCGAGACGCTCGTTCTCATTCATGAGGGTATGACTAAATGGTCGGTTGCACATCTGAGGCAGATGTTTGTATCTTGGACGAAATCATGTCGATCAAATCTTCAGAGAATCGCGCAATCATCGTGATGTGTTTGTTCTGCCGCAAATCCACAACAGTACTGTTCGTCTTGCTGTCAACCGCCGCCACGCTTGTTGCTCAAGAAATTGTGTCACTTCAGAAGCTCACCGGCGAGATTACCCTCGATGGTTGGAGCAACGAGCCGGGGTGGCAATCGGTGGCTCCGTTCACGATGACGATGAGTTCGCCGACGTACGGCTCTCCTCCGAGCGAAGCGACTGAGATCCGCGTTGCGTACAATCGGGAGGCATTGTACGTCTCGGGGCGTTTTTTGGACAGCGACGTGAAGAATCTTCGCGCCAGCACACTCGTTCGTGATGCAATCGGACCGCAAGATGATCTCTTTTGTATCATTCTCGACACCTTCAACGACAACGAGAATGCGCTGGGATTTCTCACGAGTCCGGCCGGCATTCGATCCGATTTCGCCGTCTTCAATGATGCCGAGACCGCAGGTCCGCCGCCGTTCAACCAAAGCTGGAATACGTTTTGAGATGTTGCTGTTGCCAGTGATGAACGGGGCTGGTATGCGGAGATGCGAATTCCCTTCTCGAGCCTGCGCTTTCAGAATCTCGGTGACGAAGTCCGGATGGGAATGATTGTGTGGAGGTATTATCCCAGGAAGAACGAGACGGTGACGTTCCCGATCATTCCACCCACATCAGCGTGGGGAATCTTGAAGCCTTCCTATGCGCAGAAGATTTCGTTCAGCGGTGTGCGAGAATCGAATCCCGCATATCTGACTCCGTACATACTTGCCGGGGGAAGTTTTGCTCACACACTCAACGATGAAGAAACGGCGTACATCAGATCCGAGAGCCGTCCGCGCGAGCTTGGCCTCGATTTCAAGTACAGTCTCTCGAGCAACCTCACCCTGGATGTCACGCTGAACACTGACTTTGCACAGGTTGAAGCGGACGATCAGCAGGTCAACCTCACCCGATTTTCTCTTTTCTTTCCGGAAAAGCGGCTCTTCTTTCAGGAGCGATCGAGCATTTTCGATTTCAGTACGGGGGGACCGAACCGCACGTTCTACAGTCGACAAATTGGAATCTCGGAAGAAGGCCCCGTACGAATTCTGGGCGGAGCGAGACTCGTCGGTCGGGTTGGAGCGTGGGATCTTGGATTCCTGAACATGCAGACCGACAGGAGCGAGGAGCTCCCCTCGGAGAATTTCGGCGTTCTCCGGCTGCGCCGCCAGGTCGTGAATGAGAACTCCTATGCCGGGGGAATCATCACCACGCGCTACGGGAAAAACGGGCGGTACAACCTCGTGTACGGGCTGGATGGAATCATCCGTGTTGTGGGAGACCATTATCTGGTTGCGAACTGGATTCAATCCTTCGACGATACGTTGTTGACGCAAAAGAAAATTGATGGATTCAATTCCATTCGGGCGCGCCTGCAAATGGAGCGCCGCAACGTCCTCGGGTTCGGGTACGATCTGGGAATAAGCACGACGACGGAATACTTCAATCCCGCGATCGGATTTGTTCCTCGCACAAACTATACACGAATCGGGGATCGGATCTCGTACGGCTGGTACCTTTCCGATCATCCGTGGCTCCACAACCATACGCTTGCGCTCCTCGCATCGGTTTTTGTGCGGAACGATGATGGCGTTGTCGAATCGGCAGAAGTTGGACCGGCGTGGAACTTCAACACGAAAGCCGGCGGCTGGGGATCGATTGGATTTTCCGCCTATCACGAAAACACTCCTGAAGAATTCGAGCTCGCCGACGATGCCGTCGTGCCAATCGGAAAATACTGGTTCGTCGCGGCTAAGGGGACGTACCAAACACCGTTCGGATCTCTTCTGAGGACGGCAATAGCCGGCGACATCGGTACCTTCTACGACGGCTGGAAAGGAACCATCGGGATCAGTCCGGCCTGGACGATCTCGCGACATCTCGAGTTGAGCGGCGACTATCAAGTAAACGTCATCCGCTTCACCGACCGGAACCAGAAGTTTGATGCCCACATCGGAAGAATTCGAATGCGTTTCACGCTGAACACCGAGATTTCTCTGAGCACGTTCACGCAATACAACAGCGCGACCGGCTCGGTTGGATTGAATCTCCGACTCAGGTACAATCCGCGTGAAGGGAATGATCTCTACATCGTGTATGATGAGGGAGTGAACGTCGATCCGTTGCGCACGCTTCCCCGTAAGCCGAGGAACGAAAGCCGTGCAGTCGTTCTGAAGTACAGCCACACGTTCGTGTTGTGAGTTCTTCCTCTGTGTACCTTAGCGCACTCCGCGGTTGTCGTTTTAAAGGAACCGTAGAGGACGCGCCTGCCCGCCGCCCGCCTGCCCTGACTGCCGTCAGGCAGGCGCAGGCATGGCAGGCAGGGAAGCGCGCAGGTCAATATCCGTTTTTCTCCGCGCACCCCAGCGTACTCCGCGGTTAGTCTTTACACAGCACGGTGCACCGTGCATTGGTCTTATCCAAGCCAAGAGGAGCACGATCATGGCTAACAAGAATGCACAACGCGACATCAGTCTCGCGACAAAAGCAATTCACGGCTCAAAGCTGTATGCCTATCAGGGACCTGTGTCGTTTCCAATATTTCAAACCTCCACATTCCGGTTTGAGAATTCCGAAGGTCCGATGAAATTCGCGAAAGGCGATCCGTCGGTGTACGTCTATACGCGGTATCACAACCCGACTGTTCATGACGTCGAAGAAAAGCTGGCGCTGATGGAAGGTGCCGAAGCGGCGGCGCTCTTTTCCAGCGGCATGGCGGCAATCTCAACAGCACTTCTTGCCGTGACTCGCGCAGGAGAAGAGATCGTCTCGACTCCTGCGCTCTATGGGGGAACATACCGCTTCTTCCGGGACGAACTCCCGAAGCTCGATATTCACACGAAGTACATCAATCCCGACCGTCCGGAGACGCTGGACAACGCCGTGACGGAAAGAACGAGTGTCCTTTATCTGGAATCACCGACAAATCCGACACTCGATGTCGTTGACATTGCGGAGCTGGTGAAGCGCACACGCGCAATGGAAAAATGGCTCGGCAAGAAAATCACCGTCATGATCGACAATACATTTGCCACAATCCTGAATCAGAATCCGTTTCGACTCGGCGTCGATGTGATTGTGGAGAGTGCCACAAAATATCTCGGGGGACACAGCGATGTGATGGCGGGAGCGGTTCTCGGATCGAAGGAGATGATCAGCAGGGTGAAGACCTCGGCCAAGTACTACGGAGGTTGTGCCGATCCCTTTGCGGCATATCTTCTCCACCGGAGTCTGAAGACGTTCCAGCTCCGCGTCGAGCGTCAGAACGAAAATGCGATGGCCCTTGCGCGTGCGCTGGAGAAGCATAAGCGAGTGAGGAGAGTGATCTATCCCGGCCTCTCGTCGCACCCGAAACATAAGCTCGCGAAGAAACAAATGACGGGATTCGGCGGCATGGTAACGTTTGAAGTGAAACCGTCGAAAGGACTTGCACCGCTGGAGGCCGCGACGGCCGTTTGTGATCATCTCCATGTGGCTGTCAATGCGTCGTCTCTCGGCGGGGTTGAGACGCTGGTGAGCATTCCCGTCTACACCTCCCACGTCTTTATGAGTGATGAGGAACTGGCCCAACATGGCGTCGCAAAGGGGATGATCAGAGTTTCTGTGGGGGTTGAAGGAATTGAAGACCTGATTGCCGATTTCAGCCAGGCGCTTTCGATTATCTGATCAACGAGTTTTTCAGAGAACTTTTCCACGGGTGGTTCGTTCACTATGACATTAGTTCGAACCGAGGGAATCATTAATCATAGAATGGAGGCAAAGCAATGCAGACGTTTCGATGGAGTGTCATTCTGTTGATTGCTCTTGCGGTGCAGGGGAGCGTCGCCCAAACCGTCGTTGAGAAAATCGATACGGCGGCAATCGCGCGAATCAAGAGCGAGGGACTCAACCGCTCGCAGGTCATGGCGTTGATCAGCACCATGACCGACGTGCATGGTCCACGACTGACCGGTTCCCCCGAATACAAGCGCGCAGCCGATTGGGCCAAAAAGACGATGGAGTCGTGGGGATTGTCAAACGTGCATTTTGAGAAATCTGCGCCAGTTGCTCGCGGATGGACGCTCAAACGATTCGCGATCCACATGACTGAGCCCACAACATCCCCGCTCATCGGTTTTCCGAAAGCATGGTCCCCCGGAACGAAAGGAGCAGTGAAAAGCAACGTCGTCTACTTCGATGCAAAGACCGAATCCGATCTCGAGAAGTACAAAGGAAAGCTCAAGGGGGCGTTCGTACTTCTGAATGAGGAACGTGAACTGCTGGCACATTTCTCGCCGGAAGGAGAGCGACTGAGTGATTCGGAGTTGCTCCGACTGGCAAATGCGGATCTCCCGACCGGTCAACAGCGGAGAGGGATGTTTGGAGATACCGCGGCCATTGCGCGCTTCATGCAAGCGGCGCGCTTCACATCAAAGAAAATGGAATTCATCATCAACGAAGGAGCAGCCGCATCACTGGAGATTGCCTCGAAGGGAGATGGAGGAAACATCTTCGTCGCAGGGGCGAGCGTTCCCCAGGTTGGTGACACGCCGTTCCAACAGCGCATCAATGCCTACGATGCAAATGCACCGAAGATCATTCCGCAAGTCGTTATGGCCCCCGAACACTATAATCGACTCGTTCGCATGGTGAAGCAAAACGTCAACGTACGGCTCGAGATGGATCTCGGTGTCGCGTTCACAAAAGCAGACTCGTGCTACAACGTCATTGCGGAAATCCCGGGGACCGATTTGAAGGATGAAATTGTCATGGTCGGCGCGCACTTCGATTCATGGCATGGAGGAACCGGTGCCACGGACAACGCCACCGGTTCGGCTGTCTGTATGGAAGCCATGCGCATCATCAAGGCCCTGGATCTCAAGCCACGCCGGACAATCCGAATCGGATTGTGGACCGGCGAAGAGCAGGGATTGCACGGCTCGCGCACACACGTCGCAAAACATTATGCCGAGCGCGAAGCTGCGGGTATGGCACTGTTCACCGGCGGAGGAACAGTGAAGACGAAGCCGGGGCACGAAAAGTTTTCGGTCTACTTCAACAATGACAATGGAACCGGAAAAGTGCGGGGAATCTACATGCAGGGGAACGAAGCCGCTCGTCCGATCTTCCGCGCATGGCTTGCACCATTTGCCGAGCTCGGTGCAACGACCGTCACCGCCTCGAATACCAGCGGCACAGACCACATCGCATTCGATGCCGTCGGTTTGCCCGGATTCCAGTTCATTCAGGATCCGATTGAGTACAGCCCCCGCACACACCATTCGATCATGGATGTCTATGATCGTGTACAGCCGGATGATGTGAAGCAGGCAGCCACTATCATGGCGGCGTTCGCATACAACGCGGCGATGAGAGACGGAATATTTCCGCGTAAACCCCTCGCATCACCGAGACCCGCGGCCCCCCCAGCGGGGAGATGAGTTCCAGCATCCCGGTTGATCATCAGTCGGGGAATCCCCGCTTCGACAGCCGTTGGGGCGGGGATTTGTGTTTTGATCGGCGTGGTGCTTGCCGATCAACCGGATTCTTCGGATTATTCGAAGAGGTCGGTGATGAACAACTCCGTCAAACGGTCAGCAATCTGGATTTCACTCTTCGCGATTGCCTTCGCGTTCATTGAAGCGGTTGTTGTAGTCTACATCCGCGGAATCTACTACCCTGAGGGCTTCGTCTTTCCCCTGAAGCCGATTGCCGTTCATCATCTCAGCACAGAACTCCTCCGCGAATTCTCAACACTTCTCGTAATTCTCACGGTCGCTCTCCTTGCCGGGACGACGCGCTGGCAGCGATTTGCGTTCTTCATCATCGTCTTTGGTCTCTGGGATATCTTCTACTATGTATGGCTCAAGGTCCTGCTCGACTGGCCCGCGGCCGTCCTCGAGTTTGATGTCCTCTTTTTGATCCCTCTGCCATGGATTGCTCCGGTGCTTGCCCCGATCCTCATCTCAATCCTCCTTATTATCAGCGGGTGCCTCATTATCCGGAAAGAAGTGCGGGAAGGATACTTCAAGCCGGGTCGACTACCGTGGATACTCTCCATCATAGGTTCGCTCGTGATACTCTATTCGTTCATGCACGATCTTGATGCGACACTCAGATTCCGCATGCCGGGTGAGTACGCTTGGACCGTTTTTGCAGTGGGCGTTCTTTTCCTCATCGCCGCAATGGCCAGGGCATTCGTTCCGGCGAAATCACCTCTCACCTAGTTCCTCGGCGTTAGAACCTCACCAGTCCCGCCGTTGTTCTCCGAGCCGATGCTCGCCGACTCGCGTGGCAGTAGATCCCTATCGTCTTTCCCCATGAGAGGAACAATGCTGCCGTCGAGAATGTTGAGGAACACGATCAACAATGCAATCACACGGTGAATACAAAATCCCGAAGAACACGCGCATCGGACACGTGCATCTGAAAGTGGCAGACCTTAAGCGTTCGCTCGATTTCTACTGCGGACTACTTGGATTTGAATTGATTGCGACCTATGGTGCCGACGCGGCCTTCATTTCGACTGGCGGGTACCATCATCACATCGGATTGAATACGTGGTTCAGCAAGAATGCCCCGGCCGCACCGCAGAACGCGGCGGGATTGTACCATACGGCCATTCTCTATCCCACAAAGAAAGATCTCGCGATCGTTCTTGAACGGCTCGCGGATGCACGTTACCCGTTGACGGGTGCGTCGGATCACGGAGTCTCGTTAGCCCTTTACCTTGACGATCCCGACAAGAATGGAGTCGAACTCTATTGGGACAGTCCCGAAGACCAATGGCCTGGAAACCCGGACCGTTCTCTGGCTATGTTTACCGCGCCACTTGATATCGACGATTTGATGAAAGAGATCAGGTCAGCAAAAAGCTGATGATCATGCGAGCGGCGGAATTGCAGCACATCCAATTACCGTACAGGAGGATAGACAATGCCTAACTATATACTTGCATACGATGGTGGAAGAAACGCGAATCCTGAAGAGGGTGCGAAGGGGAAGGAGAAATTTCGAGATTGGCTTATCGGTCTCGGTGATGCGGTGGTGAATCCCGGTACCCCGCTCGGAATGTTCAAGACCGTTAGCTCTTCAGGCGTGACGGAGAGCAGCAGCGCAAATCCCCTCACTGGATTCTCGATCGTGAAGGCAGATACCATGGAAGCGGCTCTTGACATGGCAAGAAAATGTCCGTTTCTGGAGATGGGCACCGTTGAATTTGAACAGCTCACATCACATAAAGCAGCATGAAACATACTCAACCAAAACAACTCAAAAACTGTCTTCACTTTCGGGGTTCAGTACATTCCGGACTTGATCCGGAATCTGACACATGAGAATCCCGGAGTCGATCGCGGCTTCGGGATTGTTGTTCCGTGGAGGAGCGCGTTTGTGCTGGGACATGCAGGTGCCGGATCAGGTCCGGCACCACGAAAAAGTAGACAGGACCTGAAGGTTACCTTCTGCGGGCCAGATGCATTTCACACCACAGACAGATTTCTACTTTCTTTTTGGAAAAGAAAGTAGCAAAGAAAACGTGCCGAAATCGAAACACACAGGAAGACCCTCCAGCCCGCGTCAGGAGGAGACCAATGCTGGCCGAAATTCCGGCACGTGAACATGAGATCAGGCTTGATGACAAGTGCGATCTGTGCCGGAATTAAACGCACAGGTGAGAGCGACCCACCGCACCCGCCTCGATTTCGGCATCATCTAATGCTACTCTGGCTTTCTGCGTCTCCGCGCGTACTGCACTCCCGCAAAAACAAATCCTCCGAGGAGCACGATGTTGGTTATGATGCTCAGCGTCTGCCCGAGTCGGAAACTCGTCGATTGGAATTTCATCTCCAGGATGTGTTTACCCGGAGGGATACGGATGGCGCGGAAGAGATAGTTCGCGCGATAGACTGGAATTTCATTCCCATCAAGATATGCCTTCCATCCTTCAGGATAAAACGTCTCGCTCAGGAATAGTAGGTTGTTGCCCGTCGCAATTGCCTCCATCGTCAGATGCTGGATCCCGTAGTCGAGAAATTTGACATCCGCTGCCGGGGCCGGCGGTTCGATGTCGATATTCGGATCTTCCAGGAAGTACGTCACATCTCGCGGATCGAAGGCCAGCTCCGCCATGCTCTGAAGAATCTCGCGTCCTGTCTTCACTTCATACCGATTCACAAAAAAGGCGCGTGGAAGTGCCGAATGAAACAGATAGACTTTTCGCCTCGGTGCATCCATCACCAAACCCAGAGCAGGATGCGTCATCTCGCGATCGCTCAGGATGTACCGTACGTTCATCAACTGCCACAACAGCGGGTTGTTCACTCCAACCACATCGATCATATCCTGATACCATCGCATCTTTGCTCCCTGGTACCCAAACGCACTCTGGATCCTCCAGTAGGCGAGCATATTGCTGTAGGGGGGCTGGCCGTTTTCAAATTCGAGCGTCCGGAAGAGCGTTGTGTCTTTTTGGAGGAACCTCACATAGTCGGGGGCCGCGAAGGCTTGCTCCTGCTCCAACCGGCTGTGCGTTTCAACCGGCTTCATATTAATGCGCCACAAATCCGCGACGACGACGGCAAGAACGATCATGCCGGCGACGAGGAGCGATATGCGCTTGCGCCAGTACAGCAACAGTGCGCCGACGATAATCAAGAGAAAGAGCGCGGCGAAGAGGATATCCGTGGCAACCGCGCCGGAGACAAATTTTGCCAGCTCCGTCCCTACCTGCGGATTGCCGTATTTACCGCCAAGAATCTTTGCCGTCTCCTGCAACGGGAGAAACATCTCATAGATCGAAGAGAGAACACTTCGCCCGATAATGCTAAGGAGCAGCACCACGCCGAGTCCGAACAGAGCATATTTCCAGCGATTCATCCGCTTCGGTGGAATCGTCGATCTGGCGTCGGCCAGGACCGACGCGAGACCGTACGCCGCGAGGAGCGGTACGAAAAACTGTACAAGCACCAGGATCATCGATGGAACGCGAAACTTGTTGAAGTACGGAAAGTAGTCGAACATCAGGTTGTAGATCAGCGGAAATTCTTTTCCAAACGCAATCAGCAGCGAGATGACAATTACGATCCCCGATAGTTGGACAAACGGATCTTTCCGATTCCTCACAAATCCAATAACCGCAAGAAACAGGATAACAACACCCATGTACTGTGGAGCATCGGTAAACGGTTGCGGACCGAAGTACGTATTCACGCGAATCGGCTGCTGATTCGTGAGTGTGCCCTGATAGGTGTGCCAGCCGAATCCGTACCACGATGGCACAACAAATGTCATCATCTCTCCCGGAGCGTACGACCAGTTTGTGGCATAGTCGTAATCCAATCCCCCCTGCGGAGTTGCCGACTCCTTCCCGGGAGACGCGGGGACAATCGGTCCCGATCCGCGTATCGAATAGGGATTGTATTCCAGAACCGACAAATACTTGTCCGAAATCATCGCGAAGGCGAGCCCGGTCGCGACAACAAGGATCCCCGCCGCCCGCAGAGTCCCTTTCCACGTGGTCTGCTTCGTGATAAGGTCGCGGATCAGGAAGTACACGAGGTACAGTCCAACAGCGAAATAGATATAGAAAATCATCTGAATGTGACTGCCGATGAAGGCAATATGAATCGTCAGCACCAGCGCAAGGGAGTCGAGAAGATTCCAACGCTCACGAAGGCGTTCAACGAAGAGGAACACATACGGAAAGAATGCCATCACAATCAGCTTTGTGCCGTGGCCGGCGCTCAGCCAGATGATGATGTACATGGAGAAGACTGCCGCCACGGAAGCAACGACGGAGGGAATCCATTCGCCTGTCTTCCTCAGCGCAAGGAGATACACCCCGATGCCCATGATGATGTAGTACACGATCCCCCATCCAACCTGAGTGTCAAACAGACGGCCAAGAATCTCGATTGTCTTCTCAATCGAAAAGCCGATGAGGTCAAACACACGTTCCCCCGAAGTGGTGAGACTTCCATAGGAGGGCATTCCACAGAAAATGTAGGGATTCCAGAGAACAAAGATCCCCTGCTCTTTGGCGTCCTCGAGGAGAGTCGAAAAACTTCGCGGACCGACGTGATCGGGCGAGAGATACACCTTGTCTCCGAAAACGACTTCGCGGAAATAGAAGAGAATCGAAATGACAAGAATGAATGTCGCAATGAAATGACGGTAGCGGCGAATGAAAGCGGGGAGATCCTGCTTCACGCCGCTCGTGGGGGTTCCTTTGGACTGCATGCGCGGTTATCCAGATAGTTGGTGTGTGATGCACTCGATCGTGGTGCCAGATAGAGCTTCACGAGAATATACAAAAAGGTCTTGTGAAAGATCCCCTTCTATGATCGGGATTTCCGGATCAGGGAGTCGAGCAATGAAAACTTTGCATCCCAATCGTGAGAGCGGGCGAATGCGACCAACCGATGGCGATGCATCGTGTCGAGTGGATGTTGAAGGAGGTTCTCGAGGTGTTTGACAAATTCGTCATCGTCGCGCGCAACAAAGATAAGATCGTTCAGCGACAGAAGCTCGTCAGAGAAGAGCGTCGTAATGGTCGGAATGCCGGCGGCCGAGTACTCATAGAGCTTCACCGGATTCACGGATTCGGTGAGGATGGTGCGTTGAAACGGGATGATGGCGACATCGAAGTGCTTCATGTACTGCGGGAGCTGCTCGTACTTCCGGAATCCGAGGAACGAGAAGTTTAGTCTTTGTTCCAGTCGGCTCACTTGCCCGGCAATCTGAGGATGGGCTCTTCCGATGAATACGAACCGAACATGAGGGACACACGCACATAGGAAATCGACGAGATCGAAATCGATCCAGCTGTACACGGAACCGACATATCCGACAATCGGGGAACCTTCGGGCAAATCCCTCGGCCGATCGGCGGCCTCCGGTGAGGCGAATTTGTTGAACTCCACCCCATTGCTTACGAGGTGAATCTCAGCGTCGCGATGCCGCCGGACCTCTGCTTCGAGCGATCTCGAAGTCACCGTCACGGCATCGGCCCTTCTCACGGCAGAGGCGAATTCTTCCCCACAGTGATCCGGCAAATCGACAAATCCAAACGCGTTATCAATATAGTCGAACAGGACGTAAGCAGGGTTGTGGGATGACACGAGATGGGCGAAATGGAAATTCTGAATCACGAAGACGGTGTTCGACGAATCTATGCCGAGGGCTCTCAGTGCCCTCCGCAATATCGCATTCTGTAGAAATCGGACAAACCGTCGAAACGATGCGATATGACTGAGTGCGTGGGACAGGAATCGGATCCATTTATTGCGCGCGTTGTAGGGAATAACGGGAAGGCTCAGTTGAACGACATTCCGATCGATGGACCTTGGTTTCAAGGATGGCCATTGACCGAGGACGATCGGCTCGATCCACAGGACCGTTCCGTTCCGGGCGAAGCGAGACGCGAAGTGGTGCGGCCGCTGCCACAGATTGTTCCAGGAAATATCCGAGAAGAAAAGAAATGTCATGCCAGGATCTCTTGATACAGTTCGATCGACTTGCGAATCATGATCCGGTCTGCAAACTGTTGTTCGACGGTCGTCCGAGCATTGCTGCTCATGCGCATCCGCAGGTCGGGGTTATCGGTCAATGTCACAATGCGTTCTGTCAGCGCGGCGACATCTCCCGCATCGATGAGGAATCCATTCTCTCCGTGCGTCACCGCTTCCGGCACGCCGCTGACGCGGGAGGCAATAACCGGGAGGCCGGACGCGAGGGCTTCGAGAATTCCGATGGGAAATCCCTCGAGGGCGGAGGGGAGAACATACATATCGAAGGCAGAGAGAAACTGAGGAATCTCGGTTGATCGGCCAACCAGATGGACGTTGTGGAGCCCATGCTCGTTTTTCTGAGCTTCCAGTTGATCGCGCATCGGCCCATCACCGACGACAACAAATTGGATATCCGGGCGCTGCGGGAGGAGCCGGCGTGCGCATTCAAGCAGCAAGTGAACGCCCTTCTCCTTTGCCAATCGTCCCACGAATCCCACGATCGTCTTTTCCCCATCAACGCTATACCGCTTTAGAAAACGTGTCCGATCGTGTTTCCTTGTGAACTGTGCAATGTCAATGCCGGAGTGAATGGTTACAAACTTGCGCGCATTCATGAAGGGGAAGTGATCGATCGTGTATTGCTCGACGAAGCGGGAACAGGCGACAATCCGGTGCGCCAGCATACAATAGAATCCGTAGAGGATCTTTTCGTGGAAGCGGAACCAGTTGTACATGTTATGAACGGTTTCGACGCATTTTGCTCCGGTGAGCCGACCGACGAGCAATCCGTACCAACACGCATGGTTGTGTACGATGCGCGGCCGCGTCGTGCGGGCAACTCTCAAGAAGTGAAGGAATCGCAGAAGAGGAATCTTGGATTGTACATGGATCACCCCGACATCGTCAAGGGCGGCGATTTCGTTCGCAATCTGTCCCGGATTCAGGCACGCAACCGTGACGCGGTGTCCGGCCCGACTCAGATGCTTCGCATACGTCAGGATGACTTGTTCGACGCCCCCGAAATGGAGGTTGTTCGTGGTGAGAAGAAAGCTCGATGACGGCAGGGAATGCTTGTTTGTTTCTTCAATCTTCATTTCGGCAAACGGCGACGATCGTGTACGGTTCGGTGTTTTCAATCCACGAGCGCACATCACAGCGATGTTCAATGAGGGATCGCGGGAGCCCTGCATCACGATGATTCCCGGAGACATCGTGTTGCTTCTCGGTCTTCCTCCGTATTCTCCGATACGTCTGAATCATTCGCGCGAAGGCGGGATTCATCAACACCTTGTAATATCGAAATTCGATCCAGTTCGTGCGAAACGCATTCAGGATGTTCGGCGCGAGAAACTCCTGCCCTCCCCAAAACTCAATCCGGGAATAGTATTGTTCCAGAAGCCGGCGAAACCGCTCGGGGGTGTGCTCACGCACATGGTAGGGGTTCCAGGGAATCCTCCGACCGAAGGAATGAAACCGTTTGTTCGGTGTGGAGATGACTAATGATCCGCCCCGCTTCATGACGCGGCGAAGTTCCTGAAGGAAGAAACGTTCATCGAAAACATGCTCGATCGTTTCAAAGGAAACGACCGTATCGAACGTATGATCGGAAAATGGAAGGACCTTTCCATCGAGAAGATGGAACCGGAGAGCAGGATGCCGGTATGTTTGCTCTGCCTGCGAGATCGCGTCGCGTGAGACATCGATGCCTGTTGCCGCACGAGCGCCTCCGCCGCGGGCGATCATATGCGTTCCATATCCGATCCCGCACGCGATATCGAGAACGTTCTTCTCCGCCGTATACGCAAGAGCGAACCGATACCGTCCGAGATGAATCAGATCTACGATATCGACGCCTGATTGACCGGCGATGCGGCCGGAGGCAAGATTCTGGTGCAAATCGATGAGCGCTCGCTCTTTGCGTGTCTTCTCATCCATGGCGTTTCTGCGCGACCACCATGTAGTTCAATGTCTCATGAGTATTCATATTCAACGTGTCCAGCAGAGCACACGACAAATTCGTACAAAGGGCCCAGACAAGGAACATCACCTTCGAAAGAACCGGAATTCTCTTTCCGAATGCTTTATGATTCAGGAACGACTGACCCACGACCCTCCATGCACCGCCCGCGTTCGAGAAATTCGCGACGTTCAGCCCATTCCTCTCCAACAGGTACTCCAGTCCGTGAACGGTGAACCGATAGTAATCGTAAGGCACCTCATGGAGCATGTACGAACCGGGGCATGTCAAAATGAGATACCCCCCGGGCTTAAGAACTCGAGCCGCTTCCCGAAGGTACTCATCAGGAAGGCGAGTGTGTTCCAGGACCTGTGTCGAGAGGACGGTATCGCACGTGCCGGATGCCAGGGGGAGCGCCGCATCGCTTCCGATAATGAAGTCCACCGTTCCCTCGTCGTTTTGCATGACATCGGCCGAAAGATATTGCTGCACGTGGCGACGGAGGAGTTCATAGTACGGCCTGTTTCCACAGCCATAATCGAGCATCGTTCCAGAGCAATATCTCACCGCAACATCGCGCATCCATGCCAGAAGGGGCTGCATGACCAGGTAGTCCCGGCTGAGAATACTGGTCGAAGCCTCTTTCCGCCGGGAGAAGCGAGGATCCCTGTCGATGGAGATGGGAGAAGTGCTCATGCGCCGTTCCGCATCCTCTTTCGAATAAACGTTGTAAGATCGCGTGTTCGCGCAAGGATTGACATGACACGTACAGGCAAAATGCGGTTGACGGCGATCGATGCACCCACCGTCAGGACGGTCATCGCTCCCACGTTCGCGAGCGCAGCGCCGGTTGGTCCAAACCGCGGAACCAGGAGCCATTGCAGAATGAACGAACATGCGAGAAAGATCCAGGTGAGGATCATCCCGGTTTTCACTCTCCCCAATCCCACGAGGATACTTGAGAGGACCGATGACGCAGGGACGACCGCGGCAAGGAAGGCGAAAATGCGCAACGGAATATTCGCGTCAGCATACCGGTCGGCGTAGAAGAGCTCAAGGATAAACTCGGCTCCGAACGCAAAAATCAAAAAGACCGGCAGAAGAAAAAGAGTCGAGAAGCAAATGGATTTCTCCATCATTGACTGAAGCGACGAATGATCTCCTTTTGAGAAGAAGCGGGAGGAGGCCGGCACCACAAAAAGCTGGATGACCTGATTCATGACGTCGAAGATCCGAACAAAAATCTTGGCAGCGCTGAACACAGCCACCTGCACAGATCCGCCAAATGCGGAGAGAAAGAAGACATCGAGCTGGGCCTGTACTGCCACACTGGCGGATGAGACGAGCGAGTACTTGCCGAATCCCCAAATCCTCGACATATCATCCCGTGTGATCCGTCGATAGTGCTTCAAAAGATCGAACGCAATCACAATTGCAGACACCGACGAAGCGATCAGCGCAAAGAATGTAATCACGATGAGATCATACGCAGTCGTGAGCATGGATGATTCATGGGCCACGAAGAGCAAGAGGAGGCTCCCGAGAAAGAAGATCGCATCCACAGCGAAGATCTCGCGTATGCGAAACCGTGTTTGCAGCAGGGCAATCGCCACATTTCTCACGAAAGCCGCGATCAGCAACGCGGGAAGATACATGAGCAACTCCGCGAGGTGCTGACTGTACGAAGGAGCGACGAATCCCGCAATCCAGGGCGCTCCGAGAGAGACGATGAACGACGAAAGGAGAAGAAACGCAGCGTACAGGAAAAGGCCGGGTGCAAGGATCGATCCGAGGTCGTCCGATTCGGATCCGAATTTCACCAGAGGCTGCAGGGCGAAACTTCCCGCGAATGCAACGATGAGGTTAAAGATCGCCTGGATCATGACGAAGGCGCCGTACTCTTCTTCGGGGAGTACCCTCAGGACAAGGAATATAAATCCCAGTCCGTAGACGACGACCAGAGACTTGTCGGCGAATCCCCAAAAACCCTTCCCGATATGTTTTCCAAATTCCATAGTTACGACTCGTCGTTCTGCCTTGTTCGCTTCCGGCAAACGAAAATGGCTCCCGAACTGGCGATCCAAGGTGAGAGGATGTTCAACAATCGTTGAAGCACTCTGCCGGCGGCATTCAACTCCCATCTCCGTTCCGGCGAACGCAGCATCGGCAGGTCGACGTACAACCCCATGTTGAAAGGAGGATAGAAATCATCGGGGTCGGTTCTCTCGACGACGAATCCGGCGCTGGCGAGCAGCGTTTCCATTTGCCCGCGCGTGAAACGATACTCCTCGAAGCCGTACCGTACGCCACGCCATTGCTGAAGCACACGCTTGAACGTCTTCAGTCTGTTGATCAAGAGTCGACGCAGGATGTTCTGGACTGGAATCGTGAGGATGAGGATGCCGTCATCGGAAAGAATGCGCCGGAGTTCTTTCAAAACCTTCTGTGGTCCTTCCTCAAAATGTTCCACAACCCCCAATGACATCACCGCATCAAACGTTTCGCTCTCGAACTCAAGTCGGCAGACGTCGCCATGAACAAGCGGAGCAGACGGGTCATATGCTTTAGCGATCTCGAGTGCTTCCTGTGCGAGGTCGACACCAACGATGTCATACCCTTTCTTCAAAAGGTAGAATACCCAACGCCCTGTTCCGCATCCGGCTTCGAGAACCTTTCCATGCGGGGGGAGGAACTCCAGCAGGAGGCGCTCGAGCATCTGGTGACGACACAGATCGATGGCCTCTTCGATGTCTTGACCTTTCCAGCTTTGGCCGTGAGTTTCTCCGCGTGCGATCTCTTGCACGGGGTGATACATTCGGTACGGCCGGAACGGCATGGCGTCATCGGGAGTATGCGCGAACAAGGCGTTCATCTCCCCGCGTCATGTACGAGTCTGTACTGAATCGGTCCGACACTCATCGCATCATTTCGATTTGAACGAAGAACCTGAAAGAGCCGAGAGAACAATGTCGACGATTTGTTTTCCCGAAGTCCCGTCGCCGTACGGATTGATCTGTGTGATCATCTCCCCATACGCCTTGCGATCTTGGAGGAGTTGCGTCGCGGCGCTTACGATCGAAGCCGTTGACGTGCCGACCAGTTTTGCCGTGCCGGCCTCAATGGCTTCCGGCCGTTCGGTCGTCTCCCGCAGCACCAGTACCGGCTTGCGGAGACTTGGGGCCTCCTCCTGAATTCCGCCGGAGTCCGTCAGAATCAAGTACGATTGCTTCATGAGATGCACGAATGCACGGTAGTCAAGCGGCTCGATGAGGTGGACCCGGGGAGTTCCGGAGAGCATGTGGGATGCCATCGTCTTTACCTGAGGATTCGGATGGACGGGATAGATCAGTTCCACCGACTGATCCGATTCGACCAGTTCGCGGCACGCCTGGAAAATTCTCTTCATCGGTTCCCCGAAACTTTCTCTCCGATGGACGGTCATCACGACGACTTTGCGGGTCGCATAGTCCATCGTGTTCAGCAATGCATTCTCGAAGCGGTATTCTTCGGCTGCAATGTCAAGCAGCGCGTCGATCACCGGATTTCCCGTGACATGAATCTCCTCAGCAGAGACTCCTTCGCGGAGCAGATTTGCACGCGCCCATGTTGTCGGCGCAAAGTGAAGCGAGGCAAGGCGCGTCGTGAGCTGCCGATTGAGTTCTTCAGGATAAGGATTGTTCCTGTTCCATGTGCGCAATCCCGCTTCCACATGACCGATCGGAATCTGCAGATAGAAAGCGGCCAGGCTTGCCGCGAAGGTTGTTGTCGTGTCTCCCTGAACGAGCAGCAGATCGGGAGCTTCCTGCGCGAGCACCGGTTTGATTCGTTGAAGAACCAACGAGGTAGTTTGAAAGAGGTCCTGATCGATCTGCATCACATCAAGATCGTGGTGGGGTTTAATCCCGAAAAGATCAAGTTTCTGATCAAGAAGTTCACGGTGCTGGCCCGTCACGATGATTGAAAAGTCTACTCCGCGACGCGTCAACTCCTTAACGATCGGAGCCATCTTAATTGCCTCGGGACGAGTTCCAAATGCGACTGCAATCTTCATCGATTTCACCTGTTGCATCGTGAACGTTCTGACAGCGCCGGAAACGCTGGACAAGGATTGAGTCTCAATCCCATCGTCTGCTCCGCACATACGCCACAATAGCCAGCACGGGAAACGATGCCAGGGCGCTCACCCACTGGACCGGATTCGCATACCGTGACATCAGACGCACGAGTCCCTTCAACTTGTTCCAATTCTTGAACCAGGAAAAGTGGCCGCCGCTGCTTACCGATACCTTGTGCCAGACGCGGGCAGTCGGAACGTAGCGAACGGAAAAACCTGCCCGGCGCGCGCGGAGACACCAATCCACATCCTCACCGTACATCGCAAACCGTTCGTCGAGCACCCCGATTGTTTCCACTGCGGAGCGGCGCACAAGAAGACAGCATCCGGTGATGTAATCGACCGGCGCAGGGGCATCGTACTGTCCGCGATCGATTTCTCGAATGCCGCGGTGCGAAATCCATCCCTTCCACCATTCGATAACGCCGCCGGCATACCAGATGCGATCGGGTTGCGCGTAGTACAGAATCTTCGGCGCCACCATGCCGACCGATCGATCATTGGCGTACGCTGAAACAAGCTCTGAGAGAAAATGCGTATCGACCGTCGTGTCGTTGTTCAGCAGAAGGATGGCGTCCGCTCCCTCACGAATGGCATAGCGGATCCCGACGTTGTTTCCTCCGGCAAATTGCAGGTTTGATCCATTTTCGATCACCTGGACCGTGGGAAACTGAGCCCTGATTGCAAGGACTGATCCATCGGTGGAAGCGTTGTCGATCACGACCACTCGCGCGTTGGAATAGTCGATCGCACTGAGCGATCGAAGACACTCCAAGGTATCTTCCATCCCGTTCCAGTTCAGGATGAGGACAAAAACGAGAGGTTGCGGATCCGATCCGGTTGGCACACGTTTGCCTTCGCTATGGTTTTTTCGCAACGACAAGGAGGCCGCCGCCGAAACGATTTTCCATTAGGTAATCACAAAGCATGAAGATCCACGAAATGGGGAGCGCGATCACATAGTAGAACGGCAACAGAACAAAGAACATTCTGCTGATGCCGAGAAGCTGCATCGGAATCTTGATGCCTGCGGTCCACGCAATCGCACCGTACGGTCCATAGGTGAACTGAATCCGCTCCACGTGAAATCCGGCCGATGAAAGTTTTTCCCTGATTTCTTTGGGCGAGTATCCAACTCTCACATGTTCGTCGATGAAACTCCCCGCGACCGATTCTTCCGAATGCTCCGGTGCCGACGGAGTATTGACAACGAGATATCCGTTCGATTTCAGGGCCGCATGGAGGTTTCGGAATACAGCGACATCGTCCGGAATGTGTTCCATGACGTCGACCGAAAGCGCAAGGTCAAACTCCTCCCGGTGAACCGGCTGGGTCAGATCTTCGACGGCAAAAACCACGTTGCCGAGACGTGCCTTCTTGAAGAATCGCCGGCAATCGAGAATCTGTTCTTCCTTGACATCGACGGCGTACACACCGACCTGAGGATATCGTTTGGCGATGTAGTATGAGTACTGACCGAAGCCGCTCCCTGCGTCGTACACCCGGCTAATCGGATGTTCCCGAAAGAGCTTTCGCAGTACTCTCTTGACATGCCACTCCCTGAGAAAGAGGGCGCCGAGGGCGCCGTAAAAAAGGGGGCGGAGGATGCGGTGTTCTCGAACGAAATTGCCGAGGCTCTTCTTGATACGGTCGTAATGCATAGAATATCAGGATACCGCTTCGGACGAGGGGGGGGGTGGAGTTGATGAGAGTACGATTTCCTCGATCCCTCGCACAAAATGATCCCAGCGATACTTTTCTCTTTCCGGTCCGATGTTCCTCACGAACTCCTCCTCGCGGTGTTCTTCGTAGAATCGAATCACTGCGCTGGCAAGTGCACTCGGATTGTCGGGCGGAACCACGAAACCGGTTTGATTATCCAAGACGATCTCCGAAAGCCCCCCCACATCGGTTACGATCGCCGGTTTCGAAAATTGATACGCGATCTGCACAATGCCGCTCTGGGTTGCCGATCGATAGGGAAGCACCACGCAATCCGCAGCGGAAAAGTACAAGCGAACATCCTCGGCAGGGACATACTGCTGGACCAACGTGACCGCCGATTCGTAATTCCCCTCGCGGATCAATTGCCGGTAGGAAGTGATGTCTTCATACGATTCCCCCACGACAAGGCAATGGAGATCGATGCGCTTGCGAATGTCGGGCATTGCACGGAGAAGCGTCTCGAGTCCTTTGTATGGACGAATGAATCCAAAAAAGAGAATGATCTTGGAATGATCAAGCCGCAATCGTGCGCGGGCCTCATCCTTGGGAACCGCGTTTCCAAAAATCTCGTAGATCGGATGCGGCAACATGCGATACCGTGCCGACGGGAGGATCGAGAGTAGATCGCGTTCAACTTCACGCGACTGAACAATGAAAGTATCGGCATGGCGGAATGCGCGTCGCGTGAGAAGACGGTCGCCGATTCGTTTCTCATGCGGGATGATATTGTGGCAGAGGAACAGCACCCGCGCCCCGCTTCCTCGTTTGACGCGGGAAGCAATCGATGCATAGGCGGGAGCAAAGAAGGGGAGCCAATACATGAAGATCACCAGGTCGGGAGATTCCCGCGCGATGTGTCGACCCGTGCGTACCCATGTCAGCGGATTGATCGAATCAATCATTCGCTTCGTTGGAATCGCGAGACCTTCACCATCGGTTTCGCGCTGAGTCTGGCCCGGGAAAAGGATCGATGGATACTGACGGGAAAAGGTCACGACCTCGACGCTGTGGTTCCTCGACAAGTAGCGGTACAGAAGCCCGGTGAAGTGGGCGATGCCGCCGCGAAACGGATAGGCCGGGCCGATCAGGGTAATCTTCATGGACAATCGTTGTCTGGACTCAATGGTTGCGAAACATACGATTCTTTTCGGTGCAAATCATCCTGATGCAGGCGGGAGAGAAAGAAATACGTGCTTGGAAAACAAGGACGGGAGGGGCAGGAGAGACATGAAGCGTTTTGCTATCCGATGGTATCTCGTATGGAATAGGTTTGATCTCGTGGTTCCTGCCGCGTAATCATCTCACCGAGGAGGCCGATCGAAATGAATTGAATGCCGATGATGATGAAGAGGAATCCGACAAGAAAGAGAGGGCGATTCGTCAGTGCCGTTCTTCCCAAGAACCACTCGATCGAAAGATAGCCATCGATGAGCACCCCGACGACGAAGGATACGATTCCCCAAACGCCGAACAGGTGCAACGGACGGCGGATGTACCGGGTTGTGAAGAGCACCGTCAGCAAATCAAGAAATCCCGTGAAAAAACGGCTTAGCCCGAATTTGGTGTGGCCGTACTTGCGCGGGTGATGCTGGACAACGATTTCTCCCACCCGATATCCGGCCCAGTGAGCCAGCACGGGTATGTATCGGTGGAGCTCGCCGTAGATCTGCACCTCTTTTGTGACCTCCCGCCGATAGGCCTTCAATCCGCAGTTGAAATCATGAATCGGAATACCGGTCATTTTTGCGGTGACAAAATTGAAAAACCGCGAGGGGATGGTTTTCGAAATCGGATCATGTCTCTTCTGCTTCCATCCGGAGACAAGATCGACATCGGGCTGAAGGGCGGCCACAAGGTTGGGAATCTCGCGAGGATCATCCTGGAGATCGGCATCCATCGTGACGACGAACTCGCCGCGCGCTTCTTTAAAACCGACGGCAAGAGCGGCGGATTTTCCAAAGTTCCGCCTGAACCGAATGGCACGGACGTGCCGATCAATGCGATGCAAATCCTCAAGCACCTTGAACGAGTGATCAGTGCTCCCATCGTCGATGAACAGAATTTCGTACGGCCGCTTCACCGTCTTCATCACCGATGTGATCTCGGCGTGAAGCTCGACAAGCGATTCCTCTTCGTTGAAGAGCGGGATGAGAATGGAGAGGTAAACGTTCGGGGAGTCCGATGGAGACGCGGTGTTCGATCTTGTTCTGGTCGTTCTCGACATGAGGTTCGCGGTGATGGATGATCGGAGCGGGAGAACGGCGTTGAGTTTGTCGCCAAAGTAAACGAAAAAGGTTCGAAATGCAAGGTAAGAACGGAACGCGCAGAGCGAGATCCATGCACGAGGTAGTGAACCGAGGAAGGGTGTGTCGTTGATATTCCATAGGGTGATGATTATATTGAAGCGAACTTTTTGTCAATCTGCATGGTCGCGCCGAAGAAATCGCTGGGTCAGAATTTCCTGCGGGATGAAAATATTGCCCGGAAGATTGTCGAGCATCTTGGTCTTCAACGCGACGATATCGTTGTTGAAATCGGCCCCGGACAGGGAGCATTGACGAAGCATCTCATCGCGACAGGGGCGGAAGCGATCGCCGTCGAGATCGATGAGCGAGCAGTTGCAATGCTCAAAGAGACCTTCGGCTCAACGATCGCGATCATTTCCTCAGATGTGCTCGTGGTGGATCTTGGGGAGCTCAGAGAGAAATATGGACGACCGCTGCACGTTGTCGGGAACATTCCCTACTACATCACGAGCGATATCCTGTTCTGGTTATTCGAGCATCGTCGAAACGTGACGGATGCAACGATCATGGTTCAGCTCGAAGTGGCCCGCCGCCTGACAGCGTCTCCGGGGACGAAGGACTATGGAATCCTTTCGGTGTTCTGCCAGTTCTATGCGAAGCCGAAATTCCTGTTCCGGGTCTCTTCAAACTGTTTCTATCCGAAACCAAGCGTGGAATCAGCCGTCGTACGGCTTGATTTTCCTCGAGAAATTCCCCCGATTGATGACCGTCTCTTCCGAACGGTCGTGAGGGGAACATTTGGCAAGCGCCGGAAAACGCTTTTCAACGGCCTCCGGTTTCTGGGATTCGAGGAGCAGGATTTGAAGAAGGTGGAGTATGACCTTGCAAAGCGCCCGGAAGAGCTTTCCCTCCACGACTTTCTTGCACTGGTGCGTCGGCTGGAACCCTATACAAACGAAAAAGTCCTCTCCACGTTTTCAACATAGGGACAGACAATGCCGGAACTGAAAGAAAAACTCCCCCAAAGCCCAAAGGAGCTGATCGAGATCGATGACGAGCTGATGGCCGATATCAAAGATCTTGTCGAATCGCGCTCCGACTTTCTGCTTCTGAACATCCTGCGCGATCTGTATCCCGCCGACATCGCTCACATCATGAATTGGCTCGATACGGAGCAGGCGGAGTACGTCTTCGGACTCCTTCCCAGTGAGGATGCCAGTGAGGTCATCCTGGAGCTTGACGATGTCCATCGCGAACATCTCCTGGAAATTCTTCCGCAGCCGCGCATCACCGAGCTTGTTGATAAAATGGATTCCGACGATGCCGCCGACATCGTTGGCAAGCTTTCCGATGAACGCGCCGAAGAAGTGTTGGAGACAATGGACACCGAGGACTCCTCGCATGTCGAAGAACTTCTCCAGTACGATGAATCTACGGCCGGCGGCATCATGGCGAAGGAGCTTGCGAGCGTCGCCCCTCATGACACCGTCAAAAAGGCGATTCGAGCAGTTCGAAAACTCGCCAAAGAGCACAAGAATATCTATCAAGTATATGTCGTTGACGAAAGAGGAATTCTACTGGGTGTTGTACCGATCCAGGAACTGCTTCTCAATGCACCGAATAGGCGAATGAGTAAACTGATGATTGGCGATTTCGTGAGCGTGATGACGAGTGTCGATCAGGAAGAAGTGGCTCAGATCTTCAAGCGCTATGATATTGTCTCGCTACCGGTGACCGATACGGCCGGGAAGCTTCTCGGTCGGATCACGATCGACGATATCGTCGACGTATTGGAAGAGGAGCATGAAGAGGATGTGGCGCGGCTCATCGGTTCGGATGTGGAGGAAATGGAACGCCGATCGCCGGTTCAAATCGCAATGCTTCGACTTCCGTGGATCCTCATCACGCTCCTTATCCAGCTGATGGCAGGATTTGTTGTCCACAAGTTCGATGCAACGCTGACCAAGGTGATTTTACTCGCATCGTTCATGCCGGTGATTTCCGCGCTGTCGGGTAACACCGGGCTTCAGGCCGCCGCCGTCGTCGTACGGGGGCTCGCCACCGGCCATGTGGATCCGAACCGGTGGCAGGATCCGGTGAAACGTCAACTCCAGACAACACTCATTCTCGGCCTTGCCTGCGGTGTCATCCTGGGATTGATCGCCGGTCTCTGGCACGGTACACCGCTGTTTGGCCTTGTCGTCGGGACGTCGATGTTTTTCTCCATCAACATCTCAGGAGTCATCGGCTCTGCAACGCCCCTCCTTTCCAAGCGCCTTGGATTCGATCCGGCCGTCACCGCCGGCCCGTTTGAGACGGCGTTTCAGGATGTCATCGGTATCACGATCTTTCTTTCTCTGGCAACCCTGATGTTGCAGTGGCTGTAGGACCGAGACGTAACCTCGACAAGGAATCCATGAACGTTCGCAGAATCCTTTCTCATCTCTCTCCGGCAGATCTCGTCACGATATCGTTTCTGCTCTTCCTCTCTCTTCTGAATCTGATATTCGCCGCACGCGTGGAGGTATGGTACATCCTCGTGACGATCAACGTGGTCATGAGTATGCTGATTGTCATTCTGGCTGTGAACGCGGAAACCAGAAGGACGAAGTTGTTGATCGGAATGCACCGATGGTATCTGTATCCGATGGTGATCGGGGTCTTCAAGGAACTGTACTTCATGATCAAGCCGATCCATCCGATCGATTATGACCAGCTTCTGATCCAAATCGACTACTGGATGTTTGGGGTGAATCCGACGGAATGGCTGGCGCAAATTTCCCATCCCGTGCTCACAGAGGTTCTCCAGGTTGCCTATTCTTCGTACTACCTGCTCTTCATTGCCCTCGGAGTTCAGATCTATCGTCGGTATCCCCTGCGGGATTTTGACCGCGCGGGATTTCTGCTCGTCTATGGTTTCTTCCTCTCGTATCTCGGATACTTCTTGCTCCCGGCCGTGGGTCCCCGATTCACACTTCACAATTTTCATCTGCTGAACGAAGAACTCCCGGGTCTGCTCTTCACCAATGCGCTTCGTGACTTTGTGAATTTTGGCGAGTCGATCCCAAAGGGGATTCCCAATCCCGTCGATGTTGTGCAGCGGGATGTTTTCCCGAGCGGACATACGCAGCTGTCGCTTGTGGTTGTTTACCTCGCGTTTCAACACCGCACATCGCTCCGATGGGTGCTCGGAATTACTGTGACGCTCCTCATCATCGGTACCGTGTACTTGAGATATCACTATGTGATTGATATTCTCGCGGGCGGCGCGTTCTTCTTCTTCAACGTGTGGAGCGGACATCACATTGAGTCGTGGTGGAATCGCGTGAGGAACAGGCTCTCACATGCAATTCTCGTCCCGGATCAACCGCCTGAACCACCGGCTTGATAGTGAATCCAAAATGAAATAAGTTGATCAAACGCGATGCCGAAGCAGGGATTGAGACGCGGACGTGACGAGGTACAGTGCGATGACGTATGAACAGACGCAGAAGGAACTTGAACAGCTTGCTTCGAAGAGCGGAATCGCCGTTCGGTATGAAAAAGGGGACTTCGAAGGAGGATACTGCGTGTTGAAGGAGGAGCGACTCATCGTTGTGAACAAGAAACTGGCGCCCCAGCGCAAATCAACAATCCTCGCTCACGGCATTGCCGAAATCGGGATCGTCGAGGAGCATCTCAAGCCGGAAATCCGCCAATTCATCGAAGACGAACTGGCCCGGTCCGAGAAGGGATAATCGATCACCTGAACGCCGCATACCACTATGGAAACTCCACACCGTACACTTCAACTGCTGATCTGGTGTCCAATGATCGCCGTCTCGCTTTCGTTGATCGCTGTGCTGTATCCTTCCACGCACGTTCTCGGATCGCTTCATCTTCCCCTTGATGCCCATCGGATTGTGGAACGCGCACAACAGCTGGCGGCGGAGATGGATATCAACATCAGCGACTTCGGTCACCGGGTGCGGTTGAAAACCAATCGGGTCCTCGTGCGGATCGTGCAACAGGAGCATGGGTTTGTACGCGCGAATGAAACGTTGCGTGATCGCATCGTCGGTTCGTATTGGGAGGTTCAGTGGTCGAGACAGAAACCGATGCGAATCTTCAGTTCGGCTTCAGAAGAACGACCCGAAGAATCGAGGCAAAGAGCGGAACGCCGGCTTTATGGTGATGTTCTCCTTCGCGTCGATGCGAAGGGGAATTTCTTCGGACTGCGCCGAGAAATCGGGGACACCGTCGCCCTCCCGTCGCTGCAACCGGCGGAAGCCCATCAGCTTGCGGAACAATTTCTTTCACGGTACCTGCCGCAGTGGTTTGCACGTGAAAGTGGAGGGTTCCTCGCGGTCGGAAGCGATACGGCGCGTGAAGATTCGGCCGTTGGGAGTCGGATGCTCATGCGAACCGGCGAGAAGAAAATCGACCTCCCGCATCGGGCTGACTATGAATTCTCGTACAGCATCCCCGACACGGTGGCGCAGAGAGATCTGGAATTTCGAATCGGAGTGGCCGGATCGGTGGTCTCCAGCGTCGACATCCAGTACAAGATGCCTGCGAAAGCAGACACCGTGGACGTCGCTTCGTACTACTCTTTCTTCGAATTTCTTCTCTACGCAGCGCTCGCGATCACCCTCATGGTGGTGGGGATACGGAGATTTCGCGCGTACGAAATGGGGTTTAAGAATGCACTGGTGCTTGGGATCGTCGGTGCCGCTGCCTCGGTCGTCAGTTCCTATTTCATGCTCGTCAGTCAAGGCGACTGGGAAATCCTCATCCCCATCGCATTCATCATGCTCTTCTTCGGCGGAGGAACGATGATTACTTGGTCCGTCGCCGAGGTGGTAGGGCGGGAAACATGGAGAGACAAGTTCGTCTCGTTCGATCTTCTCCTCAAAGGATACGCACTCCATTCTCGCGTCGGCGAGAGTGTCTTGCGAGGTATGGCCTTCGGCTTCATCAGTCTCCTCGGATGGCTGGGAATCGCGTTTCTGATGCATCAGCTCTTCCCCACATGGAGCAAAGTCCCCGAGGACACACTCATTCGGTCATTCGAAACGATGAGTCCGGCGACTCATATCATCACAAGCAACCTGTCGGAAGGGCTGTTGATCGCCGGTTTCTCGTACTTATTCGTCCTGTCGTTTGCCCGGCAGAAGCTTGCATCCATCTGGTGGGTAATCATCGTGGGATCAATTGTTGCTGGACTGCTCAATACGGGGAGTATTCAACCGATTTATGCGGGCATTGGAATTGAAACCGTTGCGGGATTTCTCATCATTCTCGCCTTCGTGCGCCACGATGTACTCGCAGGAACGATTGCGGTCCTGACCCACCTCACCGTGACGGATGGATTGTCTCTCTTTGTTGTCGGTGCTCCGGAGTTTGTTGAGTCGGGCTATCTCCTTGTCGCGGTGATGACAGGTGTCGTCCTCTGGTCGTTTGTTTCGATCGTGACACGCGACCGCGTGCACGATTTCGATTCAATTACGCCGGCGTTTGCAAGAAATATCACGGAACGTCAGCGGCTGCAGCAGGAGCTTGAAATCGCCCGGACTGTACAGATGAGTTTTCTGCCGAAGGAAAGCCCGCGCATCAAAGGACTTGATATCGCTTCACGCTGTGTGCCGGCGAAGGAGGTGGGAGGGGACTACTTCGACTTCGTCGAGCTCACACCGCGGCGCATTTGCGTGGCGGTTGGCGATGTCTCCGGCAAGGGAACACAGGCGGCGTTCTACATGACGCTTGCCAAAGGGTTTTTGAGGGCCCTCTCGGGCAAAACGAAATCCGCTCGGGACGTGCTGAACGAAATCAACAAGCTCTTCTACCAGAATGTCGAGCGTGGCGCGTTTGTGAGTATGGTGTATGGGATCTTTGACCTCGGGAAGAAGAGACTCAGCGTTGCGCGGGCCGGTCATACTCCAGTGCTTGTCAAGCGAGCACGAGGAAATGGAATCGAAGTGATTCAGCCGGAAGGGCTGGCACTTGGTTTGGAGGAGGGACAGAAGTTCTCCCGGACGCTCGAGGAGGTCGAGATGCCGCTTCGGAAGGGAGATATTTTTGTGTTCTACACCGATGGATTCACGGAAGCGATGAATCCGCGCAAGGAAGAATTTGGCGACGGTCGACTGGTCAAAACACTTACCGACAGCACGACGACCACTGCACAAGAAGTACTCGATGAGGTGTTTGGTGCAGTTCGGAAGTTTGCCGGGAGGGCAAAACAGCACGACGATATGACGATTGTCGTGGTGCGCGTGGTGTAGGGTGCGGTCAGCAACTACCTCCCGAAGTTGTCTGAGCGGATACCGCAAACTGGAGAGAACATCGATTCACGGAGCATATCATGCAAATCCTCATCATCAACGGCCCCAACTTGAATCTCCTGGGAAAGCGCGAACCGGAGATCTACGGAAGAGAAACGCTCAAGGATCTTCAGGTTCGGCTCCGAAAGAGATTCCCGAAGATTGGATTTGAGTTCTTCCAATCGAACATCGAAGGAGAACTCGTCAACGCGCTCCATCGTGCCTTTGAGGGAACGTTCGGGGGCGTGATCATCAATCCCGGAGCATTCACGCACTACTCGTATGCATTGCGTGATGCGGTGGCGGCGCTGAAAGTCCCGGTAGTGGAGGTGCATCTCAGCAACATCTATGGTCGCGAAGAGTTCCCCCGCGTCTCGGTCATCGCTCCGGTATGCAAAGGAGTGATCACGGGATTCGGGTTGAAGGGGTACGAACTTGCCGTGCGCGTCCTGAGTCAGGAGTAGTGTATGATTAGTGCAGTGGTCTTTGATCTCGACAACACGCTCGTGGATTTCATGGCGATGAAGAAGCAGGCGATCGATGCGGCGATTCACGCGATGCGCGATGCGGGACTGCGCTTGTCCGTCGACGAGATTCAGAAACGGATCGATCGCATCTATAAAGAGAAAGGAATCGAGTTCCAGAATGTCTTCGATGAGCTCCTGTTCGAAGAGTTCAGCAAGATCGACTATAAGATTCTCTCCGCCGGAGTGATCGCGTACAGGCGCGCGCGCGAGGCGGCACTTGTTCCTTACCCGCATGTCTATCTGACGCTCATTGAGCTCACAAAGATGCACATGAAGCTCGGTGTTGTTTCCGATGCTCCTGCGCGGGAAGCGTGGCTGCGCCTCTGCTATCTTAACCTGCATCACATTTTCGATGCCGTGGTGACCTTCGATGACAGCGGCAAACGGAAACCGCACCCGACGCCGTTCAAAAAGATTCTTGAGAAGCTGCAGGTCAATCCGCATGAATCACTCATGGTTGGTGACTGGGCGGAGCGCGATGTGGTCGGTGCCGCGCAGGTTGGGATGAAGACGGTTTTCGCGCGTTATGGCGATACATTCGGGACCCAGATCTCGAACGCGGACTATGAAATCAATGACATTGTCGAAGTCCTGCAGATCGTGCGAAAGGAAAACAGTTCTCAAGGGAGAAGCAAATCGTGATTCGCGGAATCGGAGTTGATGTTGTCGATGTGCGTCGCATGAAGGAAATGCTCGAAGAGAAGGGGGATCCGTTCATCGGCAAAGTGTTTACCGAAAGCGAGATCGCGTACTGTCGCGGAAGAAAGCAGCCGCACGAACACTTCGCTGCCCGGTTCGCGGCGAAGGAAGCGGTAAGCAAAGCGATCCAGACCGGCTGGTCAGGAACGTTCCGGTGGAAGGATGTGGAGGTGTATAACGAACCCTCGGGCGCCCCGCGGATCAAGTTGTTCAACGAAACCGCTGTCACGCTGGAAGGATGCACCCTTCATCTCTCTCTTTCCCATACCGAAAACACCGTTGTGGCGTTTGTTGTGATTGAGCACAAATAACCCGCTCTGTTTCTTCCCCCAGCCGATTCTTTTGCAACTCACTCCCGATTTTTGTAATTTGATTTCAAATTCCTCCTCACACCTCGCATGGTGAATCGCGATGAAACACATCGGCATCAAAAAGCTCTACTACTCGATCAGTGAAGTGAGCAAAATCACCGGCCTGGAACAGTACGTTCTCCGGTACTGGGAATCGGAGTTTCCTCAGCTCAAACCGCAAAAGAACAGGGCGGGGAACCGCATTTACACCAACAAGGACATCAAGTTGATTTTCCAGATCAAGAAACTGCTCCGCGATGAGATGTACACCATCGAGGGAGCGAAAAAAGTTCTGGAAGATTATGTCCCGGAAAATGAGGCAGGTGAACAACTCGAGCTGCTCTCCGTCCCTCCAAAGAAGAAGATTCAGGACGAGGAAATTCGGGCGGAAATCACCGAGGTGAAAGAATTTCTGGAAGGAATTTTGGAGAAGTTGAAGTAAGGAAGGTGGGGTGAGGGGTGAAAGGGGAGAAGTGAAATGCGTTTACCCGCCGAAGACCTGATGATTTTTGTCGGGACGCAGGCGGGAGATGTGAGAAGTGAAACCTACTTCTTGCACTGAGGGCATTAGTTATGTATTATCGTAATGCGCGGGATGGTAGGGGAAAGATACTTCATCCGCTCGGAACGTGGTCCCGCCGTCATCCTTTGACTTCGCTCAGGATGCGGCGGGATAAACTCCGCCCTGAATGAGACCTGGTAGCGCACTTGTTCCAAAGGAATCCCGTTGGGACTTGGGGTGCAAGAGAAGAAATACTATGTGTATGTCATCCAGAGTAAGACCAACGGCAGATACTACGTTGATCAGACTAAAGATCTAGAGCTGAGACTGAGGAAGCACAATTCGGGGGAATCGAGATCAACGAAGTTTGGCAGACCATGGGATGTGATTCATAAGGAGGAGTTTGAAACGAGGGGTGAGGCCGTTCGAAGGGAGCGGTTTCTGAAATCTCCCGACGGATGGAACACTCTGAAAAGAATCAAATCGGAACGTGGTCCCGCCGTCATCCTTTGACTTCGCTCAGGATGCGGCGGGATAAACTCCGCCCTGAATGAGACCTGGTAGCGCACTTGTTCCAAAGGAATCCCGTTGGGACTTGGGGTGCAAGAGAAGAAATACTATGTGTATGTCATCCAGAGTAAGACCAACGGCAGATACTACGTTGGTCAGACTAAAGATCTAGAGCTGAGACTGAGGAAGCACAATTCGGGGGAATCGAGATCAACGAAGTTTGGCAGACCATGGAATGTGATTCATAAGGAGGAGTTTGAAACGAGGGGTGAGGCCGTTCGAAGGGAGCGGTTTCTGAAATCTCCCGACGGATGGAACACTCTGAAAAGAATCAAATCGGAACGTGGCGCAGCCCGGTAGCGCACTTGCTTGGGGTGCAAGGGGTCGCGGGTTCAAATCCCGCCGTTCCGACTCCCAATTCGACTGAACTTAACGTTTCTCAGTCAAGTTCACTGTCGAATTGCCCGAAGGGCCCCTTCGGGGAGGATCCCGTCCCGATTCCGTTCGGGACGGGATCAGTGACAGATGCAGCGGGTTTCCCGCACGTGGGGCGGTTGTCACGAGGAGATTGAACCGGAGTTCCTGAACTCCAAAGAGGAGTCTTTCCCCGCATTCCCAAATCCAGACTCCTCAATCAGCAATCCAGCAATGGAAACAAGAATTCGAAGACGCATCGTCCTTGTCGGTGACAAGGTACTAATCTCACCCGATCGTGAGCAGGATCGCACCGCCCACGGCCTGTACCTCCCCCCGGGCGTCAAAGAAAAGGAAAAGGTCCAAAGCGGAATCGTTGTCCATGTCGGACCCGGCTATGCTGTCCCCAATCCTCACGCGATGGATCAGGAACCGTGGTCGACAACCCCCAAGGATCCCGTGAAGTATCTTCCGCTGCAAGCTGAAGAGGGAGATGTCGCGATCTTCCTCAGAGAATCGGCGGTGGAGATCGAATTTGAAGAAGAGCGGTACTTCATCGTCCCCCATTCATCGATACTGATGCTCGTGCGTAGACGCGACTTCGACGTCTTGGAGCAGTGAGGCCTGAGCATTGCCTTCCGATCTCTTTCTCTACAGTTACGAAAACGTCCTTCGCCAGCTTGAATCCGCTGAATATCTCAACGGCTACTACGTTCTCGAATTCTACGCCGACGACGATGGCCGCCCCTCTCGAATCCCTGCATCCAAGCGCTCGAAGTTCTACCTCTACCCCTCCGGAGGAACCCTCAGGGACGGCAATTTCCACCTGATATTCTACGACTCCCGCTTCGATACGTACCGCGGTTTCAAACCTCCACATCTGAAAAAGAATCCCCACTAGTCGTCCGGAACATTTTCGATTCTCCTGCGGTTGAGGTGGTATCCAATCTTCCACCAGAGCAGACAGGAGAACACCATGTACGATGTCCTGATCCAGCGCATGAGGGATGAAGTCACTCAACTCGGTGCAACAGAACTTCGCACCGCGGCAGAGGTCGACGCATTCCTCCCGAACACAAAAGAAATCACGCTTGTCGTTGTAAACTCGATATGCGGATGTGCCGCAGGCGCGGCCCGACCCGGTCTCATGAAGGCGCTTCGCAACTCGACCAAACCGGATCAGATCGCGACTGTCTTTGCAGGTCAGGATCGCGAAGCGACGGCTCGTGCACGTGAGTATTTTACCGATCAGCCTCCCTCGTCACCTTCCTTTGCCTTGTTCAAAGATGGTTCATTTGTCCAGATGGTTCACCGGCATGAAATTGAAGGAAGAAGCGCAGATGAAGTCGCCACGCGGCTTATGCAGTTGTTCGATGCATATTGTGGAAATCACACCGAGCTTTCCCAATAGAACCGATGTGCTGACCAGGCTTTCTCAGGTCGTGCTGAGGGGCTTGCGTGAGAGAGAGAACATCCGTCATGAATCCAAATGGGATGGGCCGGTCAGACCATGACCTTCCGTTCACCAACGTGCTCACGGCTTTTCACCTTGGTTCGAAGTGCCGCTGCGCCCATTCGTTCTGAAAAACCAAACATTACATACGGCATCACTCACTTTAATGAGGAGGTTGTACATGAACACAATATTCCGCAGTGCGGTCTTCCTTTCGTTATTTGTTTGTGCTGCAGAAGCACAGGCAAACACTTCGATTGTTTCTCAACCGTGGTCAGAGTCACCAACCCCCGGTCAAAGCTACATGGTGAGACCATTGCTCGACTATCTTCCCGAGTACAAAGACAAACACACAATCCTCATGCGGGTTGTCAATGAATCCGGGCTTCCGTATGAAGAGAGAATTCGGCTGTATGAAGCCGAGATCAACAAACTCAGGAACCAGTTTTCACAGGCGAGACGCGCGGAGTACGAGAGCAAGTCAGAAGAGCGATCGGTCGGCCACAGCTGTACGAGCAAATCATCAGGGGGCATAAAGGACTGCGGGTGGAAATTCGTGGTTGCCCCAACGGAGGGGATGTATACGGAAAGAGGATGGACAAGGGTGAGTGGAACGGACAAAGGTATTTCGATTTCGGAATCCGGCGAAAGAGCTGGTATACGGATGACAGTGGCGGGGAAAGGAAGAAACGCAGGCACTCTCCATGTGATTTTCAGATACAAAACTGACTTTGTGAACACTGCAGTCGAAAAAGAGACATCTGAACTTTTCGGTCTCATCGTATCGAAAGCTCAATAGGGAAATTCAGCTTTCGTCGAGTACCCGGCTGCGTCCAACAACTCGGCATGCAGAGGTGTGAAAAAGGCTTCAGCAACTCTGCTGAAGCCTCTATTGTTTCCGAAGCAGGTCCGGACTGTGAGGCCCTTCAACAGGATCAGTTATTTAATGCACCTTGAGTGATCCAGAGCGAAATGTTATCTATCTCTCCTGAACTGAGAAATGGTCCTCCCTGCGGCATTCGAGGAATTCCAACGGCTGTGCCGCGCAACACTCTCACCAACAAACTTCCTTCGCCGTTTCCGGGAGTCACAACCGGACCATTTCTGCTCGTTCCTGCCATCAGTCCCGCATAGCTGTCGAGAAAGAGATTGTTTGTTCCCCCGTGACACCCAACACACGATGATTGAAAGCGGGGAAGAATTGTTGTCGAAAACGAGACTGCAGCGGGAGCTGCACTGATGATTCGCACGGGAATGGTGTTGCTTGCGCGTCCTCCAACCACGATCTCGACAGATCCCGTTGCGGCTCCCGAGGGAACACGTGCGCGTATCTGTATGTTGGTCCATGAAATGAACTCGGTGACATTGGTACCGCCGATTCGGAGGGTGCTGGTGCCCCTCGAATCGCCGAAATTGTTCCCTTGAACTGTCAAGATGTCGCCCGATCGAGCCGAATCGGGAAAAATTGATGTAATTGCCGGGGCGGCGGCCTGAGCGGGCGGCGGGTCTTGCTGTGGATTCGTGCCGGAATCGCTGCATGCTGCAAGAAGGGTGAGCACTGCGACGACGAGATGGACCGACAAATCTCGCTTCTTCACCATCGTTGTTCTCTCCTTTCGATGTTGCGTGATCTGGTATTGCATGTCAAACTTCCAGGCGGCGGAAGAAGTTCCGAAGAGCACAATAATACACCGGTTACGAGACTTTACTGAAGACAATTAGTTCAATAGATTATCACACACGTCATCAGGGAGTGCCGATGAAATCGCCGCTGCATCATATCTTTGGATCGTTTGATCGCAAACCGTCAACGTTGCATCCTGCCATCATTCTCTTGCATGGGCGGGGAGCAGATGAAGAGGACTTACTGGGGCTTGTGCCGTATCTCGACAAACGACTCCTCGCGGTGGCCGTGCGCGCTCCCTATCGGTTTCCATTCGCCGGGTACACGTGGTACGATGTTCAGGAGGTAGGGGCACCGGATCCGGAAGAGTTTCAACATAGCTATGAAGCGCTTCTGGAATTCGTCGAGCATTTCAAGCGGAATCATCCCGTTGATCCGGAGCACCTCTTTCTCTTCGGATTCAGCATGGGTGCGGTGATGTCCTTTGCACTCTCCCTTTCGCATCCCGAGATGGTTCGGGGAACGATCGCCCACAGCGGATACATTCCCGAACAGAACAATCTTGAAATTCGGTGGGATGCCCTTGGCTCGCTCGGCGTGTTCGTTGCACACGGGATCCACGATCCTGTGATCAGCATCGATCATGCACGGCGGGCAAAAGAACGACTGTCTCGTACATCTGTGAGGCTGACGTACAGAGAATATCCGATGGCCCATCAGATCAGCGAAGCAAGTCTGGGAGACTTCACCCGGTGGTTGAGCGGAGAGCTTGACGGGACCTCCTCAGGGTAGTTCAACAACCGAATGAAGATGGCCCCAGTGGAGTAGATTCAGCAAACAGAACGCCGATTCTGGCGTTTGCTTGCAAACGATTTCGGGAGTCTGTATCTTGATCAGGCATCCGTTGAACAACGCAGAGAGAGAGGAATCATTGGTCTTGAGCAAGCACATACTGGTGGTGGATGATGAACCGGCATATCTGAGAACGATGAGTCAGATCCTCAAAGGGAAGGGTTACGATGTCCGGGAGGCGCTAAGCGGTAATGAAGCGCTAAAGACTCTTCAGAAATTTGAACCTGACCTCATTCTCCTTGATGTTCGGATGCCGGACATGAACGGATTCGACCTGCTTGATCGGATCAAACAGCTTCCCCACCTCGCAAGCAAGCCCGTTATCTTCGTTTCAGGGATGGACGATTTTCACGCGCGCAAGGTTGCGAAAGACCTTGGCGCGGTAGATTATCTCCTCAAACCGCTAGACGAACGAGAGGTCAATAGCGTAGTTGAAAAATATCTTCATGATTGATCGACGATTTTCCTCGAAGAACCGGACGTCTGCGGAGCCATTCCCTCCTTCCCCGAGCAGTTGAACTCAAACGGTTACCCCCATGAAGCATCGAATAGGCAAACGACGGCAACTCCTCAAAGCCCTGGGTCCTGTGGAGCAGGCGCAGATCGTGGCGTCGACTGCCGTTGTCGTCGCGATGGTGACCATTGTGATGGTTCGCGTGTTCAGCGACTACAAGATGAACTGGTACGACTTCGTGAGTGTGATCACGGTCGGAATCTTCGGCTTTCTCATCGTCTACTTCACTCTGAAGTACGGCCAGCTTCTCGAAGAACAGAAGCAGGAGCTGCTTGCTCTCAACAAGATTGCCGAAGCAGTCAATCGCGCAGTGGAAATCGATATCCTGTTGAAGAATGCGCTGCGCGAGGTCAAAGGGTTGCTGGACGCCGACTATGCGTGGATGTACCACACGGACGGGAACAATCTGGTGCTGAAGACCGCGTTGGGATCGGACGGGATGGAGGAGACCGTCCTTCCCCCCTTGACCCCGATGGACAGCGAGAAATTCGAGTGGGTTGTCTTCCCGCGCATTCGAAAACGCCCGGGGCGCAGCAGAATGAAAGAGCGCGATGAATGGCCGTGGAAGAAATTCAAGAGCTGGGCATCGGTGCCCATCATGATGAAGGACAACTTCTCCGGCGTGATGATTCTCGCGAGCAATCGCGCGGAAGCGTTCACGGAAAAGCAGCTCGAGCTGATGACCGCGTTCGCCAATCAGGTGGGAGTCGCGTTGGAAAACGCGACCCTCTTCGAACGGCTTCGTCGTTCGGAGGAACGCTACGCCGATCTCTTCGAAAACTCTCCCGATATGTACCACATCGTGAATCGGTCGGGAATCATTCTCAGCTGCAACAAGACGGAGGCCACGCACCTGGGATACTCCAAGGAGGAACTCATTGGCCATTCGATTCTCAGACTCTATCCCGCATCGTATCACGAACAGGCGCACGAATCCTTGAGAGAGATGTTTGAGGAGGACTACGAGGCAAAAGGACTCGAGGAGGAAATGGTCACCAAAGAGGGAGACCTGATACAAGTCAGCGTCAATACGTCCATCATCTACGACGAAGAGGGACGAGCAGCCCTGGTGCGATGGGTCGGACGCGATATCACCGAAAGAAAAAAACTGGAATCGAAGATCCTCCATGCGCAGCGAATCGACAGCATCGGAAATCTTGCAGGAGGAGTGGCGCATGATTTCAACAACATCTTGACCTCTATCCTTGGTTCAACCGCAATCATGAAGCGCAAGATGAAAACGAGCGATCAATGGTACCGCTTTGCCGATATCATCGAGAGTGCTGCCCGACGGGGGGCAAGTCTTACCCGCCAACTCCTGACGTTCGCTCGAAAAAGTCCGGTGCAATTCAAACCGCTTTTGCTCAACGACGTCGTCAGTGCAACGCTTCACCTGTTTGGGCGAAGCACGGATAAAACGATCGATCTGGAGACCAGCCTGGCGGCCGACGCAGGAGTGATCAATGGTGATGAAGGTCAGCTCCAGCAAGCATTGCTGAACCTCTTGATCAATGCGAGGGATGCGATGCCGGAGGGAGGGAAAATCGTGGTTGCCACGGATCGGACGACGGTCGATCGTGAACGGAAGACCGACATGGGAGAAATTCGAGCGGGCCGCTATGTTTCAATATCCGTGCGCGACACGGGAATCGGGATGGATACAGAAACGCGCCAGCGAATCTTCGAGCCGTTCTTCACGACCAAAGAGCAGGGAAAAGGAACGGGACTCGGTCTCTCGGTTGTCTATGGAGTGGTGAATGCACACAATGGATTCATCTCTGTCCAGAGCGAGAGAGGAAGAGGAAGCGAGTTCCGTCTTTATCTTCCTCTCCTCGAGGTCAAAGAGACGATGTACCGAAAAGCAAAAACGGGTCAAGTGTTCACCGGCGATAAACGAATCCTCGTGGTGGACGACGAAGAACATGTGGGAGACGTCATTGCAGGAATGCTGAAGAACCTTGGGTACAAGGTCTCGATCGTGCGAAGCGGAGCGCAGGCTGTCGCACGAGTGAAGCGAGCGAAGAAGAAATTCGATGTTGTGATCCTCGACATGAACATGCCGCGCATGGGAGGAAAAGAAACTCTCGCCAAACTTCGGAAACTTGAGCCTGCCCTCCGCGTCATCGTCTCCACCGGTTACAGCACCACAAGTCTCGAGTCGTCTCCCATCAGCGAAGCGATCTCCGGATTCCTGCAGAAGCCGTATCAGATCGAAGAACTCTCCAAAGCGATTCGGGAAGTTCTCGACCGGTGACCGTTGTCACCCCCTCCTATCGGAACGCCCAGTGACATCATGCTTCAGTTGCAAGTCGGGCAAATAATTGCTACCATGCCCGCAAATCACACCACTGCAACGCCCCCTGACGTTCATTCAGATCGATGACTCCCCAGATTCTCGGCGAAGAACTTAGACAATTTCGAGAAAGCAAGCGGATCACCCTTCTCGATGTCTCCTCCATGACTCGCATCAGTGTATCGCTGCTCGAAGCGATTGAGGAGGGGAGGTTCGAGGTTCTTCCCCCTGCCTATGTCCGGGCGATGATTCGCGAGTTTGCCGAATACATCGGCATGGATACGGGTGCAGTGTTGCGAAAGTACGACCTATTGCGCGATGATCGGGAAAAAGAATCAAAACAAGTGCCGGAGCCAACCCTCGCCAAAGCGTCAGGCGCTCTCGAGAGGATCGTTTCTTATACCAAAGGCTCCAAGAAGAAGTTCCTCCATGAAAACGTGGTCTTTGTGGTGCTCATCGCCCTTGCCATCGTCCTTTCGTACCTCCTTCTGCATCAGGGACAGAACGGGCCGAGTAGCTCCACGGTCGCCGAAATTCCCTTCGATCGCGTCGTTCATGAGACCGAAGCTGCTACCGGTGGCTTGACCTCTACCGGAGCGATACAACTGCCGCGGGTCCCCGAGCGCTTCGATAGCCTGACGCTTCATCTTGAGACAACGGACTCGGTTTGGATCAGCGTGACCATGGATGGAAAGCGGACAGAGGAATATCTCTTTCCGCCAGGATGGTCCCGAATCTGGAAAGCCGAGTCGGAATTTGTCGTGACGATGGGTAATGCCGGAGGAGGAACGTTCCGGCTGAACGACGTTGATATCGGAACCCTCGGGAAGCTGGGTGCCGTGATCCGTAGCGTGAGAATTACTAAAGACCGAGTCCGAAGACCATAACGTTCTATGCCACTATGTCGTCACGGGGCCCCAAAACAAGCGCAAAAGCACGAATCGATGAACTGCGCCGACTGCTAAGCGACCACGACTACCGCTACTACGTTCTCACCGAGCCGATCATCACCGATGAAGCGTACGACCGGCTGATGAAAGAACTCATCGAGCTGGAGCACGAACATCCGGAGCTCTGGATCTCCGATTCTCCCACACAGCGAGTGGGGGGAATGCCCACAAAAGAGTTTCCCTCTGTCAAGCATCGCGTCCCGATGCTGAGCTTGGCAAACACCTACAATGAAGATGAGGTGCTTGAATTCGACAAGCGCGTGCGCACACTGCTCAAGGGGGCATCATGTGCATACGTCTGCGAGCTGAAGATCGACGGCGTTGCCGTGAGTCTGATCTATCGTGATGGTATATTTGTGCGTGGTGCGACGCGGGGGGACGGTTTTCAGGGAGACGACATTACAGCAAACCTGAAAACGATCCGTTCCATCCCGCTCAAGCTGAGGACGGCACATCCCCCCGAAGAGTGTGAGGTCCGGGGAGAGGTGTACATGAAGCTCTCCGATTTTGAGGCCCTGAATCAGGAGAGAGATCGCAGCGGTGAACGGCTGTTCGTCAATCCCCGCAACTCCACGGCCGGCACCCTTAAATTGCAGGACTCCAAAGAAGTCGCCAGGCGTCCACTCCAGTTCTCCGCGTACTTTTATCGGCAGGAAGGTGCCCACGACGGAAGTCACTTTGATAACTTGAAGTTGCTTCGCCGTTCAGGATTTCCGGTAAATGAACAGGTGGCGCTGTGCAGGTCAGTAGGAGAAGTCATCGCGTTCTGGAAGAAGTGGGAAGAGCAGCGGGACAAGATTGATTTCGATATCGATGGGATTGTGGTGAAAGTGGACTCCATACGTCAGCAGGAGGCACTTGGGGCGATTGCCAAGAGCCCGCGCTGGGCCATCGCATTCAAATTCGCCGCCCGAAAACAGGTAACGATTCTTCGGAATATCGTGCTTCAGGTCGGCCGTGTCGGAACAATCACACCGGTTGCAGAACTTGAACCAGTGTTTGTCGGCGGTACAACCGTCGCGCGGGCGACCCTCCACAATGTCGACTATATTGAGTCGCTTGATATTCGAGTGGGTGATACCGTTGAAGTGGAAAAAGGGGGAGATGTCATTCCCAAAGTCACACGGGTTTTGCTCGAAAAGCGACCCCGGGGCCTGAAACCATTCCGGATGCCCATGCAGTGTCCTGCCTGCGGATCGAAGATCTATCGCCCCGAAGAAGAAGCGAATTTTTATTGCGAGAACATCGAGTGCCCGGCTCAGATCAAAGCACGCATTGAACATTTTGCTCATCGGGGCGCCATGGACATTGAGGGATTGGGTGAGGCCGTCGTGGATCAACTTGTGGATCTCGGATTTCTTCGTACCTATGCGGACTTGTACGACTTGCATGAACGAAAAGAAGATCTGACCAAGCTCGACGGCTGGGGGAAGAAAAGCGTCGAGAATCTCATCGAAGCGATCTCGGAAAGCCGAAAACGACCGTATCACCGCGTCCTGTTCGCTCTTGGCATTCGTCACGTTGGCGCAGGGGTTGCGCAACTTCTCTGTGCGCACATCCCATCAATCGAGCAGTTGATCGCGAAAACGGAGGATGAACTGGAAACCATCCCTGGGATCGGCCGACGCATTGCCGAGAGTCTTGTGCGGTACTTTGGCGATGCACACAATCGAAATCTTGTCAGGCGTCTCGAAGAGGCCGGAATACAGTTTAGGACGGTCCAGACTCAACCGCAGTCTGATTCAGTTTTTGCAGGAAAAACAGTCGTGCTCACGGGAACGCTGTCTGCTATGACAAGAGAAGAAGCAAAGGAAAAAATCGAGTCGCTCGGTGGAAAAGTTGTTGGGAGTGTGAGCAAAAATACCGATTTTGTGATCACGGGAGAATCTCCCGGTTCGAAACAACAACGCGCCCGGGCGTTGGGGATACGAATCGTGGAAGAGGAAGAGTTTTTGAACATGATTGGGCAGTGAATCTCATTGAACCAGAACAAATCGTGAAAGGTGTATTCATGCGGAACAATCTGATGCGATTCATGGCGATCGGTCTGATGACCATCATCGGACTCTCTGTATCCGAAGCACAAGCGAGGGCCGGAAAACTGGGCGTGGGGGTCGACGGAGCGTACTATGTGTTCGACTCCGACTTCACCGGAACAAAGCCATCGACGGGAGCGAATCTCAACGTCAGCTACTCCCTCAGCGATTACATCAGTTTGCGCGGCTCAATGGGAGTGAGTCAACTTCAGGCGAAGGGATCGCCGTATTCAAGTCTTCTGACTACCTACGTCCATGGTTCGCTTGGCCTCGGAGTCAACTTCCTCCCCAACGAATCGGTGAATCCCTTTGTGTATGCCGCTGGAAGCGCGTTCTATTTTGATCCGCGAACCGGCGGGAGAATGGTTCTCCCCTCACCCCACAACGGTAGCGGCATCGGTGCCACACTTGTTGGAGGTGCCGGAGTCGAATTCCATCTGAGTGAGTTTGTCGCACTCTCCCTCGCCGCCGAGGGTTCTGTTCCGACGACGGATCGGCTTGATGCCGTGATCAACGGTTCAAAAGACATGTTCTACGGTGTTTCGGTGGGGATTCGGTACTATGTGTTCGATTCAGGTTTTGTTAAGCGCATGCTGAAGGCCTACGAAGAACGTGCGACGAAGTAGAATGGGTGCCGCACGATGCTGCGCGCGTCGATGAGGGCAAATCTCAAGAAACGGTGAGCGGTTCTATGTTCAATAATCTGCGAGCGGCAGTCGGACTCCTCTATGCCCGAATGGTATTTCGGAAGCAGAAGGACTCCGTCGTGCGCTTCACGAACGCGGTTTCGCGCTCCCAGAAAGCGCTCGTCGTTCTTCCGTCGACCGCGCGCGATACCTCGGCGGTTCAATGGGTGCTCCGATATCTCGCCGATCGATTCCGAGATGGAAAACTCGTCGTTGTGGGACGTGAAGAAGTCGCCTCGACCCTCGAAGGTCCGGGGGCCAGCACCATGCTGATGTATAACGAAAAAGATCTGAATGCGTGGTTTGTTCCGACCGCGCATTTGCGTCAAAATCTGAAAAAAGCTACATTCGATGTGGCGATCGATCTGAATACGGAATTCGAACTCGCCGGAGCGTTTCTTTGCCGCGAGTCCAATGCGCCACTTCGGGTGAGTTTCGCCAAAGATCACGCAGACGAGTTCTTCAATTTTCAAGTCCAGACGAAATCTGCCGCAAGCATGGCTCTAGCGTATCGAAACTTGATACGGTGTCTGGAAATGTTTTAGGATTGATGCCGGAGGGAGGTTCCTATGGAATTCGAAGTCAAGAAAAACGGATCGGCAACTATCTTCAAACTGCTGGATCGAAAACTTGATTCGAGTATTTCCCCCGAGCTGAAGGGAGAATTCTTGATCCTCTGCCGACCGGATACCCAGCAGCTGATTATCGATCTCTCCGAGGTAGAGTTTTGTGACAGCAGTGGATTGAGCGCACTCCTCATTGCCGAGCGCAAGATGCGCGAGTACGGCGGCGAAGTCCGACTGGCTGGTCTTCACAAGAAAGTCCTCTCCCTGATCAAGATATCCCACCTCGATCGTGCGTTCGGGATCTACGAGAGCGTTGCGAAAGCGCTGAAGTCCTAGTTCTTCACCTCACACGGCGCCGATATCCCAAACCGCATCCGTGAACCCTGCCATCTCATAAGGATATCCTCGCATGGGTTTCTCCACTGTCGACTACCTGATCGTCCTTATCTACCTGGCAGCGGTTGCTGCATTCGGGATTCTCCAGGGTGGGAAACAGCGGTCTGTGAAAGACTACTTTCTTGGCAAGGAGACGATTCCCTGGTGGATTGTCTGCTTTTCGATTGTTGCAGCGGAGACGAGCACGCTGACCTTCATCAGCATTCCGGGGCTTGCCTATCTCACCAACCTCACGTTTCTCCAGGTGGCCGTTGGATATCTCATCGGGAGGATTGCGGTGAGCGTTCTCTTCCTTCCGGCGTATTACAAGGGTGAGCTCTCAACGGCGTACGCATTCCTCGAAACGCGTTTCGGCGTGAAGACCCGTCGATTTGCCTCGGTTGTGTTTCTTTTCACACGGCTTGCCGCAGACGGTGTTCGGCTATTCGCCACCGCGATTCCTCTGAAACTTATCCTTGACATCGATTATCCAGTGGCAATTCTCATTCTGGCTGCTGTGGCGTTCATCTATACCTTCGCCGGGGGAGTGCGGGGAGTCATCTGGGTCGATGCTGTGCAGATGTTTATCTACCTGGGGGGTGCGTTGGTTGCTGCCCTGGTTCTCGTACTTTCCGCCGATGGTGGTCTCAGCGGTCTGTTCCAAACGGTCAGTTCGGCCGGAAAACTGAAGCTATTTGATGTCGAGTTCGGGACGGGCCTGCTCCAAAAGCCATACTCGATCATATCGGGAATACTCGGCGGAGCATTCCTCTCGATGGCTTCTCATGGAACGGATCAATTGATCGTTCAGAGGGTTCTCACCACGAAATCCCTTCAGGCCAGCCGGAAAGCGCTCATTGGAAGCGGGATCATCATCATCTTCCAGTTTGCGATTTTCCTCGTGGTTGGGGTTCTCCTGTATGCGCACTACGGTGGAGTGTCTGTGGGAGATCTCGGACTTCAGCGGGCGGATGAGATTTTTCCGCTCTTCATTATTCAAGGACTTCCGCAGGGGATCTCGGGGTTGATCATCGCGGGGTTGATGGCGGCCGCTCTCTCCACGCTTGCCGGCTCGATGAGTTCCATTGCTTCTTCTGTTGTTCTCGATCTCTGGAGTCCGATGGCGGGGGTGGAAGCAGACGAGCCGCGGGTGCTTCTGATATCACGGATGGCAACGCTCGTCGCGGCCATTGTCCTCGTGGGCGCGGCGGTGTTCTTCATGACGACGTCGCAGACGGTGGTGGAACTTGCGCTGAGCATCGCGTCCTTCACATACGGCGGCTTGCTCGGGACGTTCCTCCTGGGCGTACTTTTCAAACGGCCGGTGCAGGAAGACGCTCTTGCGGCTTTCGTGGCGGGAATTCTCGTGATGGTGACCGTGATCTCGCTGAAACTTGTTGCGTGGACCTGGTTCACGTTGATCGGCGTGATCGTCACGCTTTCGGTGGGAACACTTCTGAGTCGGCTCGCGAGGAACTCTTCCGCCCGCGATTCCTGAAGGCAACACAACATCCTTGTTCGTCATGGGTCGAAGACAGCACAGCAGAGACAGACACGTTGATGGGGCGACGACAGAAATCGCGCGACAGCTAAAGGAATACTGCGACTATCTTCTGCTCGAAAAAGGCGTTTCACAGAACACGTACGAATCCTACCGGTTCGACCTCACGAAGTATTCTCGCTTTCTCGAAGACCGCGCGATTCGGGAAAGCACTCAGATACGCAACGACGACGTCAGGCAATTTCTCCGCGCTCTTCACCGCACGGGATTATCGGCCAGGAGTATCCATAGAATCCTCTCGGCGGTGCGCGGATTCCACAAGTTCCTTGTCGTCGAAGAAAAGGTGACGGAAGATCCGACAGAGGATCTTGAACCGCCCAAGCGAGAACGCGCGCTCCCAAGCGTTCTCACTCTTCCCGAAATCGAGCGGATACTCACCCAACCCGACTGTGTGACGGCGCTCGGGATTCGTGATCGCGCAATCCTCGAGACTCTCTATGCCACAGGGGTGCGAGTAACCGAACTGCTCGATTTGAACCAGTCCAATGTGATGACGGACGAAGGACTTGTGTTGGTCTACGGAAAAGGGTCGAAAGAGCGGCTTGTCCCGATCGGGAGATCCGCGTTGGATTGGATAGCGCGGTACGCCACAGAAGTTCGCCCGCGTCTGTCGCGGAAAGGGACGTCGCGTGACGTTCTTTTTCTGAATGCCCGCGGAGGGCGCTTATCGCGCACGGCAATCTGGAACATCACCGTGAAATATGCAGAATCGGCAGGCATCAAGAAACAGATTCACCCCCACATCTTCCGGCATTCCTTTGCCACGCATCTGCTGGAAGGGGGAGCAGACTTGCGGGCGGTACAGGAAATGCTGGGTCATGTGAATATCGAGACAACCCAGATCTATACGCATGTCGATCGGGAGTACCTCAAAGAGGTTCACCGATCGTTCCATCCGCGGCCGTAGAAGCCGGCAGTCTTCTTCACCGTCTGAAATTCTTTCTGGCGAGCACGTCGGTACACATCCCGCAGAGTCGTTCCCCCTTCAGATCGATATCCTCAACGGCCGTGGAGGAGTGCATAACGCATTCGTATTCGTGGCAATGCAGAAGCCCGAATGTATGTCCGAGCTCATGAACGGCTTCCTTGATCAATCGCTGCTCGAGCAGCAGCGGATCGGCGGGGAGGCCATAATAGCTGTTGTCGAGCCGGTAGCTGGAGACAACCGCCGCCGTTCCGTCGAGCTGGGCTTCGCCGAACACGTAGGTAAGGACCGGCACGTACAAATCGTAGGGGGTGACTCCAAGGATTTTTCCTTGGAATGATGAATAGAGGTGGAGAAGATGCTTGATCATCTGTGTCGAATAGTATTGATTGCGAGAGGGCTCGAAGGCAAATGCCGGGTCGATTGATCGCTCGGTACTCGTGTCGACGCGAAGCCCAAATGTTGCTTCAAGCGGCGTTTTGAGAAGAGGAATATGCGGGTCGACGATCTTTCCGATCGGTACAAGGAGAATGCTCGACATTCGTCACGGTTTCTTCAGTCCATATTTTGCAATCTTGTTGTACAGAGTCGCGCGATCAATATCAAGAATATCTGCCGACCGGGCAATATTCCAACCGGTTCGGTGGAGGACCGTCTCGATGTGATGGCACTCGATGGCAGAGAGGGTGTCCTTCGTCGGATGTGATTTGCTGTCAGCAAGCTGAAACGGGAGATCCGTCTGGACAATGGAGGGGGGTTTCGCAAGCACCATTGCCCGTTCGATCACATTCTCCAACTCACGAACGTTTCCGGGCCACGGATAGCGGATGAGAAGGTCCAGCGTGTCGGTCGAAATCTCGGTCACCGGCTTGTTCATTGCTGCAGCGTACTTCTTCACAAAATACGTGGCCAGGATCGGGATATCGTTTCGTCGCTCGCGCAACGGCGGGACGAAGATCGTGAATACATTCAGTCGATAGTACAAATCTTCCCTGAAAATCCCTTCCTTGACGGCCTGCTCGAGATCCCGGTTCGTCGCGCAGATGACGCGAAAATCACTCTTGATGGTCTCGTTTCCCCCTACCCGAGTGAACTGCTTCGATTCGAGTACGCGGAGCAGTTGAACCTGCATTTTGGAACCGATCGTGCCGACCTCGTCGAGGAAGATCGTCCCTCCATCAGCCATTTCGAATTTTCCCTTGCGTCGATGTTGCGCTCCCGTGAAAGCTCCCCGCTCGTGGCCAAACAGTTCGCTCTCGAGGAGACTCTCAGGTACGGCGCCGCAGTTGACGGCGATAATCGGGAAGAACCGGCGTCCACTGTGTGCGTGGATCGTGCGGGCGACGAGCTCTTTTCCGGTGCCGCTTTCACCCCGGATCATGACCGTGGTATCGGTCTTCGCGACGGTTTTCGCCAGCTCGATGACTTTCTTCATCGGCGCGCTGTCGCCGATGAGCTCGTCGGTAACCGATATCGTGGAGATATGCTGGCGGAGACGGATGTTCTCGTCGTTAAGCTTCTTCTGGCGGAGCGCATTCCGTACGAGATGGGAGAGATGGTCCGGATCAACGGGCTTGGTGACGTAATCGAATGCCCCCTCCTTCAATGCCTGCACGGCGCTCTCGACCGAGGCGAATGCCGTGATCATGATGATGATTGCTTCTTTGTCGATTTCGACGAGACGCTTCTGGAGCTCAAGCCCGCTGATTCCGGGCATTTTGATATCGAGCAATATGACATCCCAAGGTCCGGCCGACATCAGCTTCAGGGCGTGGGTTGCATCCTCGGCTGTTTCTACACGGTAGCCATCCTCCCGGAACCACTTGGAAAGTGAATCGCGGACAACAAACTCGTCATCCACAATAAGAACTGCCGGAGTTGGTTGTTGAGTGTCAGTCATGATCGAATCCTTGGAAGTTCACAACGATTGAGCCGCATGGCTGTCTGTCTCTGTCTGAATCGGAAGGGTCATGGTGAAGGTTGTTCCCACGCCGATATTTGATTCCACAGCGATGGTCCCCCGGTGTCGCTCAACGATTCCGAAAACCACCGCCAGCCCAAGTCCTGTGGCTTTGCCGCTTTCCTTGGTTGAGAAGAATGGTTCAAAGATGTGTTCGAGATTCTCCTTGGCAATTCCAACTCCATTGTCCGCGATCCGGAGCAAAGCATTGCGTGCGTCGTCAGAGAGGGCAGCCTGGATCTTGAGCGTTCCCCCTTCGGCCATCGCCTCCACAGCATTGATTTCGAGTGCCAGCAGCGCCTGTTCGATCTGCTCGGGGTCGCAATAAAGCATGATGGGTTGGTCGCTAAGTTCCCGTTCGAGCGCAACGCGATTCATCTTCAGATGATGGTCGATGAGTCGGAGACTTCGTTCAACAATTGATTGGAGACTCACTTTGGTCATTTGTCCTCGATCCCTGCGGGCAAAGAGAAGGAGATTCTTGACGATCGATCCGCAGCGCGACGATTCGTCCGCGATCAGTGAAAGTTCCGTCTGGATTTCTGTCGATTTCTCTTCCGGCAGAGGAAATCCGTGGATCTTCTTTTTCAAGAGTTTGGCATACGTCAGAATGCCTTCGAGGGGGTTGTTCAATTCGTGGGCGACCGTTGCTGCCAGCTTTCCAAGAGAAGCCATCTTTTCCACGTGGATCATATGATGCTGAGCTCTCTGAAGCTCCTCGGTTTTTTGAGCCACACGATGCTCGAGGGTTTGAGTCCATTCGAGAATCTCCTCTTGCGCACGTTGGAGCTCTTGCGACATCTGATTGAACGATCGGGCGAGCGCCCCAACCTCATCCTTTGATCGCACCCTGATCCGGTACGAAAGGTTTCCCTTGATGATTTCCTGCGTGCCGAGCGTAAGATTGCGAACAGGGATGTTGACGAGAAACCAGATAAAGATTCCCGATACAAGCGCGACGGCAGCCACGAGAATGAACGAACTGAGATAGTGCATGTGCGTCGATTCGACGAGAAGGGCATCAATCTCGTCAAGAGGGAGCATGACATCGAGCACTCCCAACACGGTCTGAGTCGCGGGATGAGCGTGACACGCCGCACTGGAGCAGGAAGATTCATTGTAGATCGGCGTGATCATGCCGAGCACTCTGTATCCCTTGGGGGATTTGAATACCCGCGTCAACTCATCGGGATTGGGCGACAACGGGGGAGTCCCCACGCCGTGACAGGCGTTGCAAGCTTCGGCGGACATGTCGACCCGGGTCCCGACCTCAGCCGAATCAGTGGAAAACGTGACGGTTCCCCTCTTGTCGTACACACGAATGCCATGAATGCCCGGTTCTGTGCCCACGGTCGTGATGATCTGATAGATATCCTCCCGACGATTAAGCAACATGCTGTAGTGGGTCGATCGCTTGATGATATCACTCGCGCGGAAGGCAGAACCAACCATGCTCTCCATATATCTCTGCGATTGCCACTGCGTGTTAATCACGGTAACGACAATTGTTCCCACGAGCATGACGAGGATGATCGTCACGAACAGGCGGAAGGCGAGGAGGCGGGTAAATTTCATGGGGACACCTGTGCCCTAATGCTGGGAAGCGGCAATTCCTATGCCAGGCACCTGTGGTCGGAAGTTCGGCGAAATCTCAAGGGATTCTCGGTGGGAGAGGGCCGCATTTTCAATATTGGGATTCGTTTTGCGAGTTCGGGATTGTCCTGAGGGGGTCCCGGCTACGTCTCGCTGGCGAAAATCCCCTGCACGATTTCATAGTAGGCCGGATTGCCCAACAGCTCGGAAATCGTCTGAATTGGATGTCCGCCATCGTACAGAGTCGCATCGGTCATTTCGCATCGCCTGGAGCGCTCGCGGAATTTCTCTTGGAGCAAGCCAAGCTGTTTCCGACTGAAGAGAGTATGGGCCTCTGATGATTTGAGATGTCTCATGGGAGAGCGGGAGGTGGTGCGAATCTTGGCAATCCATCCTCTCCCATAGGGATCGTCGGTAATCGCATTCGGTTCCATCGCGAGCGTGGGGTTGTGCGCAAGGACTGTCCCTGAAAGCGGCGAACGAATGGACAGCGTTCCCTCGCGATGGACAATCCACGTGAAGGGAGAATGCCTGACCAGTGAAGACGTGGCGAGAGGAAGCACGACACTCACCACATCGCTCAATGCCTTTGCGCCCATGTGATCGAGGCCGACGATCCACTCGTGAGGGTTAGTCTGCTGAACCCAGGTGTGGGCGGCGGCGTACATGCGGTCGGAAGGAAACGGAGTGGACAAAATCGGGTCTGCGTACGCTTCAATCAAGCGCTCGATGGAATTGCCACCGGACGCAAGCCGGAGGGCTCCAGAATGCCGTTGCCTGTTCGATGGTCTCGAACCTCCGGTGGATATCGTCTCGGTTTCTTCGTGCTGGCGAATCGAGATGTCGAACGGGCAGTCTTCGCATTCGAAATTCCGATCGCAAAGCTTGTATGACACAACACCTGCTTCCATCCAGATGCAGTGCTGTTCCTCGGAATTATGTTGGTTGAGTGGCATGCTGAGCCCCTTCGGCCTCGTCGCTGGATGTTTGTTCAAACGTCAATTCGATGTCACTTCCTTGCTCGACAGTGGAATCATCTCGTAGGGATGACGACCTGGCGGATGTGCCTCACCGTGTGTCTCTTCCGGAAAGACCGGCAGATGTTTGGCTGCCAAGCGGAACGCCGCGAACCCAATTGCGACGATCATCATCGTGACGGCGATCTCCATCAGGGATGGAAAATACCCTACTCCTGAGTACCGGTCGACTGCCGTGATGCTCAGGTTCATCCGATTCAGAATGACGCCGAGGACGACAAAGAGTGAAGCAAGGAAGAGCCCGCGTTTTGTGGTCCTGATCGACGGTATCAGCAGAAGGATGATGGGAAGCACGACGCCAAGGAGCATTTCTGCCCAGTAAAGAATTCCCTCGATGTTCATTGTGAACACATAGGACAACAACCCATAGCTGAGCACGTCCTGGATCTTCAGCACGAAATAGATGCCCAGAGCGGCAACAGTCACCCGACCGAGGCGCACGAGAATCGGCAACTCAATCTCCCGGTGAAACGCGCGGGAACTCAGAAACGATTCAATCGTAACCATCGCAGGCCCCACAGCAACTGCGGTGAGGAAGAAGAGGTACGGGAGATTCGCGGAATACCAGAGGGGGTATACTTTCTCCGGAACAATGAGAAACAGCGATCCAAGAGATGATTGGTGAAGGGAAGAAAGGATAACCCCGGCGATGACGAGTGGAATTGTGATGCTCTTGATGATTGTCTGAGGGCGTTTGAGATTGAGCTTCTCAAATACCATCGGACTGAATTCCAGTGCCAGCACCGTGGTATAGAGAATGACACACCAGCCAACCTCAAACATAACGGATCGTGGATTCCACATGATGACCGGATGCCAGATGTTCCAGGGACGACCCAAGTCATACATGAGTGCAAAGGCGACAAGTAGATATCCCAGGAATGCCGTCAGGATCGCGGGTCGAAGAATCGGTCGGTAGCGTTCGAGATTGAAGATGTACACTGAACCTGCCACGACGAAACCGCCCGCCGCGAGCGCCACGCCACAGAGAATATCGAATCCGATCCACAGACCCCATGGGAATTTGTCTGAAAGATTTGTGGATGCTCCCAGACCTTGCGTGAATCGGACAACTGTTGCCACAATGCCTAGTGCCATGACTGCCCAGAAGGCAATTCCCCAAAACGTGAGCTTGGGTGCGCGAAGCTGAATCATGATATTCCTCCGGAGTTACTCGTGGTCGTTGTTGTTGACTCTTCGGCTCGGATTGCCTTGTTCCATCCGCTCCAGTGCCTGCTCGTATTCCATCACCTCTTTCCGGCGGTTGGTGATCCACCAAACCCCAGCGAGCATCGTGGTTCCCCAGAACACGTAATTGGGAATTTTCGAGAGAATGGCCCAGGTGAGCGTTGGGAGTGGATGGTCCGGCAGCTGTGTGCGCAAACCGAGCTCGGCGAAGTCCTTGGGCGCAAGGAAGAGAACCGAGGTGCCACCGGCTTCTTTGACGCCGTAGATGTGGGAGATATACTGATCCGGAGTTTCGCTGATTCTGCGTTTCGCTTCAGCAATGAGATCATCCAGCGGTCCGAAGACGCGCGCTTCGGCGGGACAGACCTCCACACACGCCGGCTGGCCGCCCTCGCGGATCCGATCGTAGCAAAGATCACACTTCGTGACCTCCGGATTCAAGCTATCCCATTGATACCGGGGAACATCAAACGGACAGGCCTGCATGCAATAACGGCATCCCATGCAGCGCTGTTCGTGGTAGATGACGGGACCCAATGCGGTTTTCTCGAACGCGCCGACCGGACAGACTGATTCGCAGGTCGGTTCGTTGCAGTGCATACATTGCTTCGACACATACACGCCGTCGACATCGACAACGGCGGTGTTCTGTGTTGAGGAGAGCTCGTGAATGTCCGATGAGGGATGACCCCATCGTTCCGCATCCGCTTCTTCGCAGGCATAACAGCCGACACATAGGGTAAGATCGATAAGTATTCCGTGTTTCATCATGGTTTCGTATTCCTTCCGCGGAAAATGACTGACGTCGAAAAATACTGGGACGACTATCTAGACCACGAGGAATTCTTTCTGAAACTTCTCCCACGTGTGAGGATCGGCATCCTGCAGAACGCCGGTGAGCGGCAACCCACCATCGAGGAGCGTTGCCCCGGCGGGCGCCAGTTCACTCTGCCGCGCCGATTCCATGATGAAATTCCGGAAGCGCGCGATTTCCTTTTTGAGCCACTGAGCCGCATCTTCGGCGATCTTCATCAGCTTCAGCTCGGAGCCCAGGTTGTTCGGCTCCACGATCGCGACCCATCCGGAAACATACGGATCCTCATGAATAACCGCCGACGAGCTCTTCAGCTCAGGATTCACTTGAACGATCTTCCCGGAAAGAGGCGATGGCACCGCCAGCGTCCTTCCCCCCTGTCGGATCGTGAACAACGTGTCTCCTTTCTTCATGGAAGCAGCGATCGGTGCTACCTCAATCGCATCTACCCTACCGATTAACTTCTGAACAAAGTCGTCGATCCCGATTCTCGCGTTCCCGTCGAACAGCAGTTCCGCCCATGAGTGTGATGGACTAAGGAAATATCCGCGTGGAATGACAAAACGATCATGAACGGGAATCCTTGCGGCAGCAGGGACTGTGGCACGCGCTCTTCGCTGAAGGAGAACGTCGATCAAGACGAAGAGGACTATCGTGGCGATGACAAAAATGGCTACCATTGTAAAAACCTCCTGAGTACGATACGTGTGTGAACTTTGTTCTCTCTTTGTGATGAAAATCCGCTGGGCATATCCCAAACTTCATGCCAGGAATTTTTCCCCGGAAGGAATGTTGGCTCATCTGTAAGTGGTTGAAGCATATGATGATGGAACTCATCGGACCGTGTTCAAGGATGAGAAGATCTACTCAAAACCGAGAGTGGTGAAAAATTCGACAGCGAAAGAGACGAAGAGTGTTGAATTATTTGATTCTCAGCCAGAATTTGAACAGTCAAACTGTCGATATTTTCCACATTGTTTGTCGAGAAATTCCACACTTTCGTCCTTTCAGGGAGTCGTAACTCGGACTAGCAAAAGATTTCTCCGATGCAGGTCGAGGCGGAGGAACCAGTGACGTCGAGGTGACGATCGATTCTATGAGAATCGCTCGGTCCTACGGGTGACCCGGATCCAATACCTCACGTACCTTTGCCCACGTGTGGGACTCGAACGGGAGATTCGGAGGATGGAAAATCGTAGCTGTATGACTTCCTCATACCATGCAATTGCAGGTATGTTCACCAAGCGGAATATTCTTGCAAGAGGGGGAGCGGTTGCTGATGATTCCCCTGCACTTTACAGCAGCACAAGCTACTTGGCCCAAAGACATTCCGACAACCGGTTTCCCTACAGAACGACACGGAAATGCAAGCTGGGAAAGAAATCAAGCTGTCACAAGATTCCATGAAGAATCTTCGAAAATTCGCACTCTCGCATGCGGGCGATGCGTATTGGCACAATCTTGAATTTCAGCAGTTTTCTTTGTACATAAGCGCACGGAACTCCCGCTGGCTTCAAAGTCATCAGGCCGCCGGGAGATTTTCATTTCAATTGTTTTTAGGCCGAAAGTGGATGCACTCCTGATTCTTCCCATTCTCTTGTTTTCCGTGGTTGTCCATGAGGTCGCCCACGGCTTCATGGCTCTCCGACTCGGTGACGCAACAGCCAAGGAGATGGGTCGACTTACGCTTAATCCGATCCCCCACATCGACCTGTTTGGTTCCATTCTCGTTCCGCTCTTTTCGTATCTCGCTGCAGGGAGTGTCTTCATCGCCTGGGCGAAACCCGTGCCCGTCAATCCGATGAACTTCAAGAACGTTAGGCGCGACGATATTCTCGTCTCAGCCGTCGGTCCCATCTCCAATTTGGTTGTTGCGATGGCGTGTGCATTCTTAGTCGGTATCTGGAGCGGAGTGATTGGCCCCGTGGACCGCTCTGTGATCGACGTCGACGGATCGGTTCTGACGCTCCTCCCGAAAATGCTTCTGATCGGAATTACGTTGAATATCTACCTTGCCGTATTCAATCTCATTCCTGTCCCGCCGCTTGACGGGTCACATATCGTTGCATCGCTTTTGCCACACGAAGTCGGTGAGAAATATCGTCGGATCGGATTTCTTGGGATTTTCGCACTGATTGTTCTTATGCGGGTCGATGCGTTTCGAAACGTGGTGATCGCCGTCGTGAAGACACTGCACATTCCGTATGCGCTCATACTTGGCTTGTTTTCATGACGACGAAGCCGGCACGTCGAATACTAATCCTGGCTGAGGGGAAGTTCAGCCAGATCAAATCAAAAACGGCCAGTGTGACCATCGCATATGCGCGAGAAGAGGTTGTCGCTGTGGTTGACAGCACGAAGGCGGGGATGACCGCGCACGACGTTCTGGGATACGGAGGCGCAATTCCCATCTTGCGCACACTGGAAGAAGGGTATGCCCTGAATCCCACACACCTCCTGATCGGGATCGCTCCAACGGGAGGGAAGCTACCGGCAGAGTGGAGAGCCTGGATTTCCTCGGCTATCCGGCAAAGACTTCATATTATCAACGGTCTCCACACGCTATTGGGGAACGACGAGGAATTCCGCGGACTGGCACAGTCGCATGGAGTTCAATTGATCGATCTCCGGAGCATCCCTCCCGAAGCCAAAGTTGTTGCCAAGGGAACGTGGCGAACACGGAAAGCGAAGACGATCCTGACCGTGGGCACGGACTGCAACATCGGCAAAATGACGACGTTGATGGAAGTGCACAAAGATCTTGTGCGTCGAGGCCTGAAGGCCGATTTTGTCGCGACGGGCCAGACCGGGATCCTCATCCGGGGGAGAGGAATCGCGGTCGATGCGATCATCGGGGACTATGTGGCAGGATGCATCGAACGGGAGATCGACAGATCCGCAGCCGAGGGATATGATTTCATCCTTGTTGAAGGGCAGGGCGCGCTGACCCACATGGGTTACTCAGGCGTGACGTTTGGACTGATGCATGGGACGATGCCCGATGCGATGATTCTGGTCCATCAGCCGACGCGACTCAAAGACGACTACGGTCTTTCACTCCCCGACCTCAATCGAGTGATCCGATTTCACGAAGAGGCAATCCGCTTCTTTCGCGAAACGAAAATCGTCGCAATTGGACTCAATTCTGTCGGACTCACCGATGTGGAATCGATGGCGGCGGCCGAACGAATCGAGCGGGAAACCGGCTTACCGACGATCGACGCGTTTCGGTTTGAACCGAACAATATCACGGACGCCGTGCTTCAATACTTCAATCTTCTCCAACCTGTGTGAGAGTAGGGAACTCTGGTGGAACACTTTCGATACGAAAACAACGAACTGTACTGTGAAGAGGTTTCGCTTGCCGAACTCGCCGAAGAATTTGGCACGCCGCTCTACGTGTACAGCAAGAACCGGATCATCGACAGCTATCGATCGCTTCAAGAGGGAAGTCCGGGGAAGAGCGTCAACATCTGCTATGCGCTGAAAGCGAATGCCAATGTCGGCATCCTCAAAGTTCTTGTCGCCGAAGGGTCTGGCGCAGACGTCGCTTCCGGCGGCGAGCTGTCTCTTGCCCTGAGGGGAGGATTCAGTCCTTCCAAGATCGTGTTTACCGGAGTGGGGAAGCGCGAAGATGAAATCGCTTTTGCGCTGAAGGAAAAGATCTACTGTCTGTATGCAGAGTCGCTGCAGGAGCTTCAGCTGATTTCCCGTATTGCGCATGCTCTGGGGATAACGGCCCGCGTCGGTCTGCGTGTGAATCCGCATGTCGATGCCGAAAGTCATCCATACATCACCACGGGACTGAATCATCATAAATTCGGCATTGAGTCGGGAAAGATTATCGAGGCGTTCCAGTACGCCGCATCGTTGCCGTCGCTGGAGGTTGTAGGCCTTCACACCCATATCGGATCACAGATTCTGAAGCTCGAGCCATACCGCGCGACTGCTCGGTATCTTGCTTCTCTTGTGGAACAGCTGAGAGAAACGCAAATCAGGATTTCGCACGTCGATGTGGGTGGGGGGTTCGGTGTCCCGTACGATCATGTGGTTCATCATGAAGGATTGGGTCGTGAAGATCGGCCGAACAATTCCGCGCCGGCCGCTTCTGAATTCATCGCGACGCTCTTGCCCATTCTGGAGCCGTCCGGTTGTACGGTCTGGATCGAGCCGGGTCGGTCCATCGTGGCGAATGCCGGCGTGCTTCTCACACGAGTACTCTACACGAAAGAGAACCGGAAAAAGAAGTTCGTCGTGGTCGATGCCGGGATGAATGATCTCATCCGACCGACTCTCTATGATGCTTACCATCAAATTGTGCCGCTGAAGATCGACACATACGAACAGGAGATCGTTGACGTGGTCGGACCGGTCTGCGAGACAGGGGATTTCTTGGCGCGCGATCGATCGATGTTGAAAACCAAGCAGAATGATCTGCTTGCCGTGATGTCGACGGGGGCTTACGGATTTGTAAGTTCATCCAATTACAACGGACGACTGAGGCCCGCCGAAATCATGGTCAGTCACGACAAGGTGCGGGTGATCCGCCAGCGGGAAACATTCGAAGATCTGATCTAGAGAACGAACAAGAGGCGAGAGATGAAGCTGTTTAACGTTGCGGTTGTCGGAGCGACCGGACTGGTCGGACGGACGATGGTGAAGGTTCTTGAGGAACGCAGGTTTCCGGTTAATCGCCTGACGTTGCTTGCCTCCGAACGGTCGCTGGGGCGAGAGATGAACTATGCGGGACGCTCGATTCCCGTTCAGAAACTCGGCCCGGAGAGCTTTCGTCAGATTGAGATCGGACTGTTCTCCGCGGGCGCGACGATCAGTCTTGAATACGCACCGCTCGCCGTACAGGCAGGAGCCGTTGTTATCGACAACAGCAGCGCCTTTCGGACGGATCCAGATGTGCCCCTCATCGTCCCTGAGGTTAATCGCCGTCAGATTTTCAAACATAAGGGCATCATCGCCAATCCAAACTGCTCCACCATCCAGCTTGTGGTAGTCCTCAAACCTCTCCACGATCGGTTTCACATCAAACGGGTGGTTGTTTCCACGTACCAATCGGTCACCGGCGCGGGACAAGCCGCCGTCGATCAGCTCGAGGCCGAGCTCGCAAATATTGTTCCTCAACGAAAGAAATTCCCGCATCGAATCGCTTTCAACTGTCTGCCGCACATCGACATCTTCTTTGACGATGGGTACACAAAGGAAGAATTCAAGATGATGAACGAGACGCGGAAGATCATGGAAACCAACATCAAGCTCACGGCTACCACCGTTCGTGTTCCCGTCATCGGCGGCCACAGCGAATCGGTAAACGTCGAGTTCGAGAAGAAGTGTTCGGTTCAAGAGGTCGTCGAGATCCTGCACCGGGCCCCCGGTGTGGTCGTTCAGGACGACCCGGAAAAGAACCTCTATCCAATGCCCATCACCTCTCATGAGCGGGATGAGGTGTTCGTCGGACGAATTCGCAAGGATGATACTGTGCCGAGCGGCATCAATTTGTGGGTTGTTGCCGACAACATCCGGAAGGGGGCGGCGACGAACGCCGTGCAGATCGCCGAGGCGCTGGTGCTGGGACGCTGAGAAAAAGAGGACGCCGGCGAGCCATTCCATTCCCAACGATCGATCTCTTCATGCAGACCGAATCTGCTCTCCATCGAAAACTCCCGTTCCGGGAGCGACTGAAACAAGGTCCTATCTTGTGTGATGGGGCGATGGGCACGCTCCTCGATCTCTACGAATACTCCGAAATCCCGCACGAGATTCAGAACCTGAAGAACCCCGATATCGTTGAGCGGATCCATCGGGAGTACATCGATGCGGGAGCAGAGATCATTCAAACGAATACGTTCGCCGCGAATCGCCTTCGCCTCTCGCAGTACTGGCTTGAAGACCGCTGTGAGGAAATCAATGCACGCGGCGTGGAGATTGCCCGGCGCGCAGCCGGGAATCATATCTATGTCGCTGGTTCGGTGGGGCCCAGCGGGAAACTCCTGGAACCGCTTGGAAAAGTGGCGCGCGAACAGGCGCGGGATGCATTCCGAGAACAAATTGAGGTTTTGGTTGACTCCGGAGTGGATCTCCTTATCCTTGAAACATTCGTCAGTCTGAGTGAGCTCGACGAAGCGATTGCAGCTGCGAAAGAGGTCGGTGATGTGCCCCTCGTTGCCCAGAAGGCCTTCCCGGAAGATGGTTCAATCCTTTCGGGGAGTTTTCCCGTGGAGGTGGTTGAACATATTATTCAAAAAGGGGTCGATGTTGTGGGGGCGAACTGCACCGTCGGACCCCAACGAATGTTCAGTATCATCCGGAGCATGTACAAGCATGGTGTGATCCTCTCGGCACAGCCGGCCGCGGGTATTCCAACTCTTCTCAACGGTCGTTCAATCTATCATACCTCCCCTGAATATCTGGCCCAGTACGCCCGGGAACTGGTTGAAGCGGGAGTAACCCTCGTCGGGGCATGCTGTGGTTCCACACCTGCTCACATTCGCGCGATCAGAGGAGCGTTGAACGCGCTCGAGAAAACTCAACCGACGGGTATCCGGCCTGCCGATCACACCGCTTTTCACCCGCCGATGCCAGACTCCCCGAAGATCTCCGGTCCCCGGAAAGGATCCGCAGAAATACGTCCGGAAGAACTCGTTCCGTCGACGCGATTTGCCGAGGCATTGGGGAAGAAGTTTCTTGTCAGCGTGGAGCTGGACATTCCCCGAGGGTTAGAGATGGACGAAGTCGTCGAGGGAGCCCGGTATTTGCAGGGACTCGGGGTCGATGCCGTGAATGTCACCGATGGCGCACGCGCGCGGCTCCGCATGAGTCCCATCGCCATAGCCCATCAGGTGCAATCGAAGGTCGGTCTTGAAGCAGTGACACATTTGGCGACGCGTGATCGCAATATGATCAGCTTGCAGAGCGAGCTGATGAGTGCGCATGCGTTCGGTCTCAACAATATTCTGTGTGTGACAGGCGACCCGACGAACATCGGAGATTATCCTCAGGCAACATCGGTCTTCGATATAGATGCAGCAGGACTTATCCGGGCAGCGAAGTCGATGAACGCTGGGTGTGACATCATGGGAAACTCAATCGGGAGCAGGACGTCCTTCTTTATCGCGTGTGCCGCGAATCCTGTGGCTGAGGACATCGAAACGGAGATCCAGAAGCTCCAGAAGAAGGTTGAAGCAGGGGCCGACATCATGTTCACTCAGCCGATCTATGAAATGAAGACGCTCGAGGAGTTTCTCGATCGCATCGGGAGATTTCGAATCCCCGTCATGGTCGGCGTGCTGCCTCTCCGAAGCTACCGACATGCTGAATTCCTACACAACGAGGTCCCCGGAATCTCAATCCCTCATTCCCTTCGCGAATCGCTTCGAAAAGCCGGAGACGAGGCGACGACTGTTGGAGTTGAGATTGCCACGCTCTTCCTCCAGGAAGCGAAGAAGCTCGTCTCTGGGGTCTATCTCATGCCGCCGTTCCGGAAGTATGACGTTGTCCGGATAATTCTCGAGGGAGCGGAAATTGCCGCGCGCGGATAAGCGTGGAGAGGTCCTCGGGGTGCATTCTGTGACTGAGATTATTGACATTCGTTTGAGCCCTGCCTATCTTAGAAACAGTTTAATTGATTTTCTGGTCTTCATCGTTTCACCCAGAAGGATTGCTGATGCCACCGGCTGAAGACATAGGCACTCGTAAGCTCGCCGCCATCATGTTTACCGATATCAAAGGATTCTCCCGGAAGATGGGAGAGAACGAAACGGTCGCGATGGCGCTTCTCAAAGCACACGATGCCATGATGAACGAACTTGTCGCGAAGTACGACGGCAAGGTCATCAAATCGATTGGCGATTCCTTCATGGTTGACTTTTCCAGCGCCGTGAATGCGGTGAAGTGTGCGATTGAAGCCCAGGAGATCTTCTGGTACTACAACAAGGGAAAATCGGATCTCGAGAAGATTGAGATCCGGATCGGGATTCATCTTGGCGATGTGATTACGGACGGCCATGACATATTCGGCGATGGTGTCAATATCGCTTCGCGTATCGAAGCCGTGACCAGCCCCAACCGCGTCTGCATCTCCCAGGATATCTTCAATCAGGTCAAGAACAAGATGGAGCTCGAGACCTACTCGCTCGGGATGATGGAATTCAAGAACATTGCGGAACCGATCGAGATCTACGAAATCCTGATGAGTTCAATTCCCGAGCTCTCGAAACCGTCGCGGTTGCGGGAAGAAATTCATTCGCTCAAGAAAGTGGAGGCGTCTACTCAGCAGGAGGCAGAAGAAGCGCGGAGGGTCGAGGCGGCCAAACGAAAGATCGACGCACGCGAACAGAAAGCCGAAAAAGAGAAAGAACAGAAAATCAAGCAACATCTGGAGAATGCCCAACTCTTCTTTGATGCAGGGAAGCTGGACGAAGCCGAAACCGAGATCAACGAGATCTTCAAAATCGTGGCCATCCACGCCAATGCTCAGATTCTCCAGCTGAAGATTGAAGAAGAACGTTTCAAACGGAAGGAACAGAATCGCCTCGAGACCCTCAAGGAGGAACGACGGAAAGCAGAAGAGCGGGCTCAATTGGTGGAACAGCATCTGCAGCGGGCGAGGATATCCCTCGGTCAGAACAAATATGTCGATGCCCTTGCGGCTGTTCGCGAGGTCTATCCCCTCGACCCGCACAATGACGACGCGAAGGAACTCGAGGAACGAATCCGGGAAGCAGAACGACTGCGGAACGAACTGATGGAGGCGGAAGCGCAGGCGGCCAGGGTGCGAACCGGCGAACCCGCTCCGGTTTCCCGCCCCACAAGAGTCAAAGTCCGCACGATCAGGCAATGGGAGACACAGCAGAAACGAAAGAAATATCTGAAATTCGTAGGCATCGCCGTCGGGAGCATCGTTGTCGTATACCTCTCGGCGACCGTTGTCTACACGGAGGTGAGGAATCTGATTGTTCCTCGGATTGCATCAGTTGTTGTCCTGCCACTCACCGTCCAGCCAGCCGAAAGTGATACGATCGATGCTGGTTCCGCACTGGCCGCACTTGTCACACAAGAGCTTTCGCGTTACAAGCCGTTGACCGTCATCTCGTATTCCACGTCGTCCCAGTTGGGAAATACGGCACCCGATGTTGCCCGGATTGGACAAGAACTTGATGTGCGCTACGTTGTCACCGGAACCGTGAACATGCAGAGTCGGTTGTATCGGACAACGTTGAACGTTGTGCAAACAAAGGACGGAGAGGTCGTCTGGAGCCAATCATTCGATTCGAATTCCCTCGCAGATCCTGCACTGCGCCAGCAGATTGTTCAGGAATTTGTCTCCCTGATGGGAGTGGAACTGAATGTCCTCGAACCGGTTCGCCTCACGCGCAATCAGTGGTCGCTTGAATGGTATCTGAGAGGGATGTGGAAGATAGAGCAACCGGAGAAATCACGTGTGGCGGATGGAATTGTCGATTTACGAAATGCCACGCGCAGTGATTCGACTTTTGCTCAGGCCTGTGCGACGCTTGGGAAAGGGGTGATCCGGCACTACAAACTCTCGGGCGAATCGGATCTCCAGTTGTTGCGTGAAGCGCACGAATCGAGTCTGCAGGCCCTCAAATTGGATCCCACAAACGTTCTTGCGATTCAGAATCTGGGGACGATCTTTCGATATCGACAACGCTGGACCGACGCAGAGAACAATCTCCTCGTCGCGTACGAAAATCATCCGGGAAACGCTGAGGTCCGTCGACAGCTTGCCTTGCTGATGTTGGTTAAAGGGAATGACAGTCGAGCCCTGGAATACGCAACAGAGGCCCATCGACTGGATCCGAGAAACCCCGAATCGCATGAGGTGCTCGGCGTGATTGCCCATCTCTCGCAGCGCTATGCTGATGCGAGTCGATCCTATGAGCAGGCCGTCAGACTCGGCGGGGATGAATTCCTGTTGACCACTCGCTACCGATTCTCCGCCTGGCATGCCGAAGGGGTCGGTGCTCGGGCCATTCAAGCGGCGGAACAGATACTCTCCCAGCGCACGGATGACGTTCGGGCATATTACTGGATTGGTCGAGCGTACCAATTGGCAGGACAGGTCCAGGAATCAATGAGATTCCTCGAATCCGGTCAGGAACGGGCTCGGGAAATTTTCGATCAGCAAGGAGATGATCCGCAGGCTCGATCGTACCTGGCGCTGATCTACTCTCGCTTGGGCCGATTCAAAGAAGCAGAGGAAGAGATGTCGCGCGCGCTCGCGGCGACTCAAGGATCCGGAACGATGCTGTATCGTCAGGCGAGAATGTTCTGGGTTCAAGGGAAGCGGGCGGAGGCGCTGCGGGCTCTTCAGAGCGGCGTTGATGCTGAATTCCTTCTTCCGGAGATTTTGAATGCCGATTTCGTTTTTCTGATGCGGGAATCCGACTATCGCAGGATGGTTGTGCCGACGCCATTTCGAGAGTAGTCAGGCGTTCCGACGCTCTCCATCTAATATTGGATCATCCTCCCCCACGACGACACACCGACGTCCACCCCAACTACTTGCTAATCCAATAGCTTAACTTGATGGAAAAGACATTGTCGGGACGGTCTCTGAGAAGAGTCGAGAGATCGTCTTCAATCTGAACCTTTCCACGCGTATCGGCAAACGATTTTTGATTTGTCCATACTCCGTAGAGCGTAGAACCTGGGAGAAATTCCCACCGAAGAACGACGTTTGCTTTCAGCGATCCGATGTTGAAACTTCGATCGGTCACCAAGAACGGGGCTGCTCGTCCGGTTGGGCCGTCGGGATCGATCTCATAGAGGTCTCCCGAACGGACAATTCGCGATCCCCCCTCTCCGTACGTGAGAAAACGATATGTCCCTGGTTGAGAGAGCTCCTTCAGGTTGTCGTAGTCTCCGACGGCGATGAAGGGCTGTGCATAGAGTTGCAGGCTCAAGCCCGGGGTGAACGTTACGTTCAGTCGCACCGTCGCTGCGAGGGTGGTTTGGGAAAGGGTCGCGAAAACGTAACGGTTTCCATAGGTGTGCTGGGCTGTCGGGTCATTGATCGTGGCCACATATTGGGCCATGTTGAGTTGGCGGGAAAGATACGGACCCACCGAGACCAAGACTGCCTTCGAGGGTTTGAGATTGAGATTGAGACCGGATGTGACATTCCATGCGCCGGATTCATTCTTTGAGGCGAAGAGAGAGAGATTTCCGGACACGTTCTTCCGGGAATCGCTGTAGAAGTACATTGATGTGTAGACACTGCTCAAGAGCCTCGAGAGGGGACCGCCGCGGGTGAGCCGGTCGTCATAACTCTCGCCATCATACCCGAGAAAGATATATCCCCCCCAATAGCTCAGAAGCATGAGATTCGACAGTGCGACATACGTGTGCGCGGTACGCAAGCCGCCGAAGTTGAATTCCTGCAAGACAGCCGCACCGATGGATTTGTAACGGAAGACGCGATCGGGTTCGAACCACGAATACGCCACATAGAGATGCGAATTGATGATGTCCGACTTGGAGTGATAGCCGATATCATTCAGCTCGAAGCTCGGATGTACGATGCCGAGAGCGCCGTTGATGCGAAGATTGCCGCGGTCTTTTGAGAGCCACAGACGCGTCGCCCACCCGGACAACGACATGGCCGATGAATCCGCCGACACATGAGTTGCGTCGGGCCTTTGGAAGTAATGTTGCGACGAATGCTGAAGAGCATAGATCCGATCGGCTCGGCCTTCCACGCGAGAAATGCCGGACCAACCAGTAAGAATCCACTCCTTCTGCTCGTCGAAGGAGTACCAACCGTCTACACCTAATGTCATTGCGCGGCGGTTGAGGAGAGCTGCCAGCCCGTCGGTCCGGGTGTCACGTTCCACATATGTTCCGAGAAGTCCGATGGAGTGTCTGGAATTGTTGAACTCGCGTTTTGCGCGAATAACCGTATACACGCTCAGAGGTTCGATCTCATCCTCATACCGGAAGCCGGCAGAATCGACGCTTCCGTGCTCGCGTTGCGTGACTGCCGAAAGAGCCGCCAGGGACCAGCCGCCTTCGGTTTTGCCGCTGACTTTCGCAGCACCGAGGATTGTTGTGCGGTCGGGAATGTTTGTGAATCCTACATGGCTCACCTTTCCTTGCGGAGCTCTGCCGATTCTTCGACTATAGAAGAAGATCGGATCGGACCAATTGAAATTCATCAGACTCGTTGCGCCTCCCCGTCCAAACCGCAATATCGTTGCTCCCTCCAGGAAGAAAGGGCGCTTCTCTTCGAAAAAGGTCTCATAGGCGGTCAGGTTTACGACGGCGGGATCAACCTCAACCTGTGCGAAATCAGGATTCAACGCGACATCCATCGTGAGATCCCCCGTCAGTCCGACCTTAAGATCGGCGCCGATGTGAGCGAAGTAGTCTCTCCCAAGAACATACGGATCGTCCCGTCCCTTGTTGAAGCTGTGAACGGGGGGGTGCTCCACCAGCTTGGCCGTCGCGGCTACGTAGGGAACAAATTCAATCCTCTTCGGGGGGGTAATTCCCTCGATTCCCACGAGTTGTGACCAACGGGACACCCGAACCTGATCGTTCAATGGATGGAGGGAAAGATACGAGTACTCGTTTCTGCGATAGATCCGTCGCTCGAACTCAATTCCCATCAGAAAGGGATCTCTCCGCTCGAAGCGGAGCTGAGAGAAAGGAATGCGGAACTCAACGCTCCAGCCGACGGAATCTCTCTTGACGCCAACCGACCAGACCCCGTCCCATGAGAGATCGATTTTATTGTCGTCGTAATACAATCCGTCGGCGATCGAACCGGTCGGATTCGTACCAAACATATATCCGGTGAGTCGATCGTAGTTGGCGTCGAGGAGGACGCGGAACCAATCGGAATCGAATCCCTCATCGCGACGGACAAGACGTGCAACGATTGAGTCAGGTGAGCGGTCGCAGAGTTTCGCGGCGACATACAGAGCTTCCGCGTCGTACGAAATCCATACAAAGGAATCTTCCTTTGATGGCATCCCCTCATCTGGTTCGCGCTGAATGAAACCGCCGATGGGCGGGCGTTGCCAATCCGGTTCCGAGAGAACTCCGTCTATGACGATCGCGGCAACCCGTGGTTGTGCCGGCATGACCCTCTGGGCAAGGAGAGAGGACACAGACCCAGTCAGAACTGTGAGCGCAATGATAAAGGCGCGGCAAAAACGAAGATTCATTGTCGGGAGGGAAGTCGAATCTAACGAAATGTAGAAACGATTCGCAGAAATATCTGAATAGGTAAACTGAGATGCAACAAAATCCGTGGAGACTCATCGCCCAACCCGACGGCAGTCACGGCTGTCGCGTGCCTTGCCTCACAATGCGACTTTGTTTATTTTTTAAAAATTCAAAGAGAATAGACACTCGTGTGCGTGGTCACCGAAGAGAAGTGCCATACCCACATTACGACGATTGAGCGAGGGGCATGATTCTTCACCTTGAACAAGTATCCTTCACTTATCCCTCAAACCCGATATTTTATAATCTTTCGTTAGAAATCCGTGCCGGCGAGTTTCTCTCCATTCTGGGTCCGAACGGCTCGGGGAAGAGCACACTGCTGAAGCTCATGAGCCGTATTCTCGAGCCGGACGCCGGGAAAATCGAACTTCAGTCAATACCTCTCCCACGTTACTCGCGGCGCCGGCTCTCTCAGCTCATCGGCTACGTCCCTCAGGACTCGAGCTGGCTCTTTCCGTTCAGCGTTCAGGAGGTTGTTCTGATGGGGCGAACTCCGCATGTCCGTTCATTCGGCTTCGACCGTGAGAACGATCTCGACATCGCCCGTGAGTCGATGAAACGTGTCAATATCCTGGAATTGGCGGACAAAGCGGTCACGGCTATTTCGGGTGGCGAACGACAACGTGCCCTCATTGCACGTGCCCTGGCGCAGCAACCCCGAATCCTCTTGCTTGACGAACCGAATGCGCATCTTGATATCGCTCACCAGCTCGAAGTCTTTGAGATTTTGAGAAATGAGAACGACGAGCGGAATCTCACAATCATTTGCGTGTCACACGACATTAACCTCGCGTCGGCATTTAGCAAGAGCATTCTACTGCTCGCACCGCTCGGCGGAGCAATGGCCCCCCTGGGAAGCATTGCCGCTCTTGGAATCCCATCGGCCGTGCTTACCCGTTCGACCTTGTCAAAGGTCTTTGACGCGCCAATCATTGTCGATACGCATCCTACCGCAGGCACGCCCAGGGTTTCACTTGAAGTCAAAAAGCAGTATCCTCTGGTGCACGGTGTTGGGAAGTGAGAGACGGTCCTTCCACCGGGCAGCCGCGCGATGGTCGCGCCCCGGTTTGAGAACAACAAGGCGGAGCGTCATAGAGAAATGAGCCAAAAGCGTCGAATCGTACGCGAACGAGTTCTGCAAGCGCTCTACGCGTATGAACTGTCACGAGAGCCGATTGAATTTGTGGTCCAACAGATTCTCTCGGATCTCAACGGTCAACCGACCATGACAGATTTTGCGAAGCGATTGATCATGAAGGTTGTCGGGACGAGCGACGAACTTGACGCCATAATCAGGGAACGAGTGGCAAATTGGGAGTTCAACCGATTGGCCATTCTTGACAGGATCATCCTCCGTATGGCCATCTGTGAGCTCCTCTATTTTGAAGATATCCCTCCGAAAGTCTCGATCAACGAAGCGATCGAGATTGCACGGCGCTTCAGCACAGAAAAGAGCGACAAGTTTGTGAACGGCGTCCTCGATTCGGTGCTCGAAGATCTCCGGGAGGGGGGAAGACTGAAAAAGACAGGAAGAGGATTGCTCGAAACCTCCGCCAAAAAGAATTCTCCCGCATGAGCGCTGAAACCAGCACGCCTCGCCGACGGATCTTTGCCTGGACCCTTTTCGACTTCGCGAATACCGCCTTCTACGTTATCATTCTCACCGTCGGATTTCCCACCTATTTTCGTGAGATCATCGCAGGCAACATCGGCACCGCCGATCTCCTCTGGAGTATTTCTTTCAGCGCTTCCATGTTGATCGTCGCACTTCTTTCGCCCATCCTGGGGGCGGCGGCGGACCATGGGGCTGGCAAGAAGAAGTTTCTCGCCGTCTTCACAGCCTTCTGTATCGCGGCGACAGCTTCCCTCTTCGTCGTCGAGGAGTCGATGATTATCACCGGCATGTTGCTGCTGATTCTCGCGAATGTCGGCTTTGAGGCGGGACTGGTATTCTATGATGCGTTCCTGCCGGAGATTGCCACGGAGCGAAGCTATGGGCGAGTATCAGGGTACGGTTTCGCCATGGGCTATGTGGGATCACTCGTGACACTGCTGGTTGCGTTTCCGCTCTATCAGGGGGGATTTGAAGCCGGCAACCTCGGCAACATCCGAATGAGTTTCTTGATTGCCGCCTCGTTCTTTATGATTTTTGCTCTTCCACTCTTTCTTGTCGTCCCTGATCGTCAGCATCGTCCGGCGCTTCAGTTCGATTTCGTTCGTGTTGGAATTCGTCGTGTCCGGTCGACGTTCCGGGAGATCTCAGAGTACAGAAACGTCGCGAGGTTCTTGCTTGCCTACTTCGTCTATATCGATGGCGTCAACACGATAATCGTCTTTTCGGCAATATTCGCGCGTCAGACGCTGAGGTTTGGATTGGATGAGATCGTGCTCTTTTTCGCGCTGGTCCAAACCTCGGCAATCATCGGTTCCGTCCTGTTCGGGATTTTGGCGGATCATATCGGTCAAAAGAAATCACTCAATCTTTCGTTGCTGATTTGGCTGGCGATCGTTGTTGCGTCGTACCTCGTTGTCGACAAAACGCAATTCTATGTTATCGGATTCTTTGCAGGAATTGCGCTGGGATCCTCCCAATCGATCAGTCGCAGTCTGATGTCTCATCTGACACCGATGGAGAAGAAGACCGAATTCTTCGGGTTCTTTTCTTTCTTCGGAAAGGCCTCTGCCATACTTGGTCCTCTTGTCTTTGGCGTTGTCTCGTCGATGTCCGATCAGCGAAACGCGATAATTTCAATTGCGTTCTTCCTTCTCATTGGGTTGATCCTCCTGCAACGGGTTGAGGAGCCTTCAAAAGCGTGATGTCTTCTGGCCTTTCGCATTGCATTTCCTGGCCTTTCTCTTTAGATTCGATCCACGATTGACACACATCAGAGGATCCATACTCCGTAACCCATTATCACGAGGAACGCGATTGTTGAGATTCACAGGTCTGATTCTTCTCATTCTCCTGCACCTGCCCAGCCCTTCCTCGGCCCAACCTGTATCCCTTGAAATCAAGCTTCCGCCGATTGTCCTTTCCGGGGTGAATTTCACCCTCGAGATTGCCGCAAGAGATTCTTCGGGAAACCCAGCGGTTCATTTTGCGAAGACCCCGGAACTCATCGGCATCGAGCTCAATGTCATCGGCGATCATCCGGCAGCGATGCCATCGTTCGCGAAAGGAAAACTGGTCGTTGAAAACGCGATCATTCGAGAATTCGGAACCAGAGAAATCGTTGTTCGGGTGGAGGGAATGGAATTACGGCAGTCGGTCCGGGTCATCCCCGGCATTCTGAGCATCTTGCCCCCGCTCGTTGCAATTCTCCTCGCGTTAATTCTGCGTCAGGTGGTCGTCTCCCTGTTTGCGGGAATCTGGGTCGGCGCGATCATTCTCTTTGACTACAATATCGTTGGGGGAATCTTCCGCGTTCTCGATCATTTTATTGTGAAAGCCCTCTCGGATGTCAGCCACATGAAGATCATTCTCTTCAGCATGCTCTTCGGCGGCATGGTGGGGGTCATTTCGAAAAACGGCGGCACGATCGGCATCGCGAACCTGATTACCCGCTATGCAAAGAATGCACGGGGGGGGCAGGTCTCCGCATGGGCGATGTCCTTCGTGATGTTCTTTGATGACTACGCAAATGTCCTGGTGCGCGGGAACTTGATGAGGCCCATCACGGACCGACTCCGGATTTCACGGGAAAAGCTCTCCTTCATCGTCGATGCAGGAGCGGCGACCGTCACGAGCGTGTTCCTGATTTCAACATGGATCGGCTACGAAGTGGGACTCATCGAGCAGGGGCTGAAGCTCATCGGATCGAACGAGGATGCCTATTCTGTCTTTCTTCAGACGATCCCGTATCGATTCTACCCAATCCTGACGATGATTCTCGTCTTCCTCGTTTCTTACCTCGGACGGGATTTTGGTCCAATGCTCACCGCGGAGAGACGTGCGCGCGCAACCGGAGAGGTACTCCGGGAGGGATCACAACCGGCCGTCGATCTCACAGACACAACATCGCAATATACCACCGACAAGCCGGCCCGCTGGTACAACGGACTCTTGCCGATCATTGCCATCCTGGCGGTCGGTATTTATGGACTGTACAGTACCGGGACCGCGGCACTGCAGGATGCCGGTATTGAGACATACACGATCGGCGAGATCATCAGCAAATCCGATTCGTACGCTGCCCTGCTCTGGGCATCGTTCACCGGCTGTCTGGTGGCAATTGTTCTCTCGGTGGGACAGAGAATCCTCAAGGTGACGGAAGCAATCGACGCCTGGTTCAATGGACTGAAGTCGATGCTGCTTGCGATGCTGATTCTGGTCCTCGCGTGGTCGATCGGAGCCGTGACGGAAGAAGTGAATACGGCGGGATATTTGGTACAGATCCTCCGGGGAACGATCGAGCCACACTGGCTCCCCGTGCTCACGTTCCTCATTGCCGCCGTGATCAGTTTCGCGACCGGCACAAGTTGGGGCACGATGGCGATCATGATGCCGCTCGTCATTCCGCTTGCGCACACCCTGGGGCTCGATGCGAGACTGTCGCCCGTTGATCTGGAAATCGTGTTGCATGGCGTGATCAGCTCGGTTCTCGCGGGTGCCGTGTTCGGCGACCATTGTTCTCCGATTTCCGACACGACAATCTTGAGTTCTATGGCCTCAGCCTGTGATCATATCGACCATGTGCGGACGCAGCTTCCCTATGCGCTTCTCGCCGCCGTCATCGGCATGATCGTCGGGGATATTCCGACGGCGTTCGGACTGTCTCCATGGATTTCGATCGCGGTTGGCACGGCGATCATGATCGGATTCCTCTATCTGTTTGGTAAGAAGATCGACTAAGGAAAGGGCTCTCCTTCTATGAAGATTTCCTGGAGCAAGATCCCCCTTCATCACAAAATATTGGCGGCCCTGGCGCTGGGAGCGCTGTTCGGAGCGATGTTCAACATCAGCCAGTACGAACTCAACGTCCGGCACCACATCGATCGAACTGACGAAACGACAACGATTGATCATTGGGATCGCGTCGACTTCATGGTGAGCGATTCAATTGTGGCGGGATCGTTCGGGAAAGAAGAGCAACTCAAGATTCTGCAATTCTTTCGTACCTATCCAAAAGACCGGCGTGCGAACCTGACGGTCGTTGTGGTCAAAGAGGGGAGTGAACGAGTTCGCATCTCCGACATCCATGCGATCGAAAAGGTGAAGACCATCGCTGTGCTCATCAAGCCGATCGGGACGGTATTCATCCGGCTGTTGATGTTCATCGCGATCCCGCTGGTTCTTTCCTCTCTTATCGTCGGAGCGGCAAGCCTGGGCGACATCGGTCGCGTCGGAAAACTCGGCGGCAAGACAGTCCTCTGGTATCTGGCGTCGATTACCTCGGCGATTACCATCGGACTTGTATTGGTCAATTTCATCGAGCCCGGTAAGCAGCTCTCCGCAGAGGCTCAAGCCAAGCTGATGATGGAATTTCAACCCGAAACGGTGGCCACGGCGATCGAACCCCCCAGCTTGCTCGACGTGGTGATCAATATCGTTGCTACGAATCCGATGAAGGCATTGGCCAACGGCGAGATGCTGCAGATCGTCTTCTTTGCCCTGATGGTTGGAGTGAGCTTGACGATGGTCAGCGAAGAAAAATCGCGAACGGTCGTGAACTTCTTTGATGGTCTGAGCGAGACGATGATCAAGATGGTTGGGATCATTATGACGGTTGCACCGTACGGGGTTTTTGCATTGATCTCTGCCACGGTGGGGGAATTCGGGTTCGAAATCCTGGGAACGCTCTTCTGGTATGCCCTCACACTGATCATCGGGCTGGCACTCCAGACATTCGGGACTCTCGGTGTCGCGGTAAAGTTTCTCGCGAAGGTTCCGTACAAGAAATTCTACGCCGGAATCAAGGATGCGATGCTCGTTGCGTTTACGACGAGCTCAAGCGGTGCAACTCTCCCGGTATTGATGCGATCGTGTGAAAAGAATCTCGACGTCCCGAAGAAAATCACAAGCTTTGTCTTGCCGCTTGGCGCGACCATCAACATGGATGGCACGTCGATGTATCAGGCGGTGGCCGCGGTGTTCATTGCCCAGGTGTATGGATTTGATCTTTCGCTTGGACAACAACTGACAATCCTTCTGACGGCGGTGCTGGCTTCGATCGGGACGGCTCCCGTGCCCGGTGTCGGTATCGTCATGCTGATCATCGTCCTCCGTTCGGTCAATATCCCAGAGGAGGGGATTGCATTGATTCTTGGTATTGACCGGCTCCTTGATATGTGCCGCACGGTTCCGAACATCGTGGGCGATGCAACCGTAACGACAATCATCGCGAGAACCGAGGGAGTGCTGGAAAAAACAGATCACTCGGAGTCGTGACGATCGCTGACTGGCTCTCAAAAAAGAAAACGTCCCGCACAGGTGGGCGGGACGCCTTTGCTTTTCTGCCAATTGCCGGAGGTCAGATTTCCGGTCCCAGCGAAAGGTAATACCTCGGCTCCGAAAATCCAGCCCAGTTGAAACGCCAGGCAACATCGAAACGGAGAGGTAGACCAAACAGCACGAGACGCGCCCCCAGGCCTGTTCCGACGAGCAGGTCTTTGGTCTCTCGTGAACCGCCCGGAGTGATTTGAAATGCTTGCCACGATTTTGTGTTGCTCCATGCCGACCCGACATCGAGGAATGCAGCCCCAAGGATATTCTGGAATCCAAGGGGAAGAGCGCCGAGGATGAAGTATCGGACGAGCGGGAAGCGGAGCTCGAGATTCATGACGCCGAACCGGGTGCCGTTTTGAGCGTTATAGTTGTAGCCGCGCAGGGGGAGAATCGGAGTCAAGAACGCGTAGTCCTCGACGCTGAAAATCGGAAACACGGTTCCATCAAAGCTTCTGTTAATCCATCCTTCCGTTCCTCCAACAAAGAAATTCTGACGATCGGCACCAAAACTCGCGCCGCCGGTGAGGCGAAAGACAAAGATCAATTGCTTCATCAGCGGGGTATAGTCCCGGTAGTCGAACGTGAAGGTCTGCAAATCGAGCGACCGGTCATTGAATTTCGCGCTTCCGTAGGCGGTGAGATTGAAGCGGGAACCGTTGTTCGGTCCGAACCATCCCCCTTGCCACAACGAATTGTCGCGAACGTAGCTGAAGAGAGGAAGGATAAACGATCTGCGTTCCGGCGTGACCGAGGGATCATCAAGGTTCTCACGCGAGAGATTCAACCAGAGGAGGGAGAGATCGAACCGATTGTATCGGTCGATAGGATACTGCATAACGCCTCCCAGCGCCCATTGGCGGAATCGGTACAAATTGCTGAAGCCGCGGGCGTTGGAAAGATAAATGAATCGGGCACTGTGGAACCCCGCGAATCCGTAATCGATTCGATGAGGAAGGTAGAAGTACGACAGTCCATAATCGCTGTTCTTCAGATCCAGCAGGAGGTTTGTCTGGAATACGATCTGATGATCGCCGAGCATATCGCTGAACATCATCAGCGTTGTTCCCTCCACCCCGTAGAACGTACTGTACGCCGCAGTGCCGTAGATGAGATCGGGAGAAAAATTCAGTTTGTATTTCTTTGCGACGAAATTCCCTTCGGCATCGCGCGCATCGAATGCAGCAAACGCAGGAGTTTTTGGACGAGCGATCGACGTGTCGCGCATTGCTTCTTCGGAGAACACGTAGTTCCTGAGATCAACGCGTGAGCCAGTCTGGTATCCTGTTCCCGTGGCCGCGGTATCGGCAAGGATGACAATGTTTTCCCGAACGGCCACCGTGTCTGTGGGGGCTTTGGCATCCAGGACGAGACGGGGCTTGTCGGCGAGCGGAATGTCGAGTTTCTTCTTCATGAATTCCGTCGGCTCCAGCGTGACCACATTCAGTCGACGTTCAAGGGGATTGCGCATCAGGAAGATATCGAAACCGGCCTCGCTCATCGAGGAAAATGCCAGCTTGGAACCGTCTTTTGAGAGTGAAAGCTGATAGACTCCGGTGAGGGAATTGGTGATCGGCCGATCGACTCCCGTTTCCAGATTGTGCTCGTAGATGTTGTTCACGCCGCTCCGATCGGAGATGAAGACAATCCTCTTTCCGTCGGGGGCAGCAATCGGTGAGGTTTCGTCGCTATACTCGTGGCCTGTAATTTTTCTGATTGACTTGCTCTCCACGTCGACGGCGTAGATGCTGAGGGTGCTGTAGTCAAACTCGAGAATGGAAAAATCGGTCGGGAGCGCACTCTTATCAAGATATGAACGCCGATCTGAAGAAAAGTAAACGGTCTTGCCATCGTGGGAAAAAGAGGGATCGGAGTCGGAGAAGATGTCGTCGGTGAGATTCGTCAGTGTTTTCGAAGTGAAGTCATAGACGTAGATATCCGACTGCGAAGGCTTGAGCCCAACAAACGCAATCTTGCTCCCCTCGGGGGACCAGTCGACGGAGAAGATCCCATCCAGATCAAATGTGAGACGCTCCGTCTTGCCGCTCTTTGCGTCGATGAGCATAATGGCGTCGCGCTCGCCGGACTTCACCGCGAGGGCAATCCGCCTGCCATCGGGAGACCATGTCAACCCCGGGGTCAGAAGATGGAGCTCCTCGAAATCCTTCGTTCGCTGGCCGCTCACGACCTTGTCGAGGATTTCGCCCTCAGTGGCCGACATGACGAAGACATCAAAATAGTCGTTCCGGTCCGAAATGAACGCGATCCGGTCTCCCTGCGGAGAAATGGCTGGACTAGTGTTGTAGAAGTTGCCCTCTTTTGAGTGATTTGTCAGTCGACGGGCGTAGTCCGCCGGTTCTTCTCGCTTCGCAATGTCGGGCCAGTACAACACTTTCTGTTCTTTCTGCCACCGCTCGGAGAGCTCCTTGATGGTAAGCCCGATGGTCGACTTGAATCCTTGCTCGAGATTGCGTGTACTGCGGATGCGGTTGAGGATTTCCCCGATCTTCTGCTCACCGTACTTTGAAGCGATGTAGTACCAGACCGATTGGCCCCCGCGGTATGCGAAATAACCGCCGAGATACTCGATCGGAGGGAGGTAGTTGTGAATCGTGGCATCGCGCAGGAACATATCGGAATTGGTTTCCCATCGGAGAGCTGCGTACTCCGACAGACCCTCGTTGAACCAGAGCGGGAGAATCAATGGGGTACGACTGGAGAGAATTGCCTGAATCGAGCCGCCGTAGAACATATCATTGAGCACCGCGTGAACAAGCTCGTGATGCAACACATGACGGAACTGGCGGTAGCTCCCCTCAAACGGAACAACAACTCTGTTCTTGAACAGCTCCGTCACCCCGCCTACTCCCTCCTCCATATACTCTCCAACGACGTTTGTCTGCTGGAACTCATTATGAGAATTGTGGATGACGAACGAGATCCGATTGGCGATCTCGTATCGGAAGAGTTTCTTGATGGAAGTGTAGGCGCTCTCTGCGGCGACCGCCGCGAAGACGGCGACATCGTATCCGTCCTGAGCAAAGTACACATCGAAGTGAGTGCTCTGAATATACTGCCACTCAAACTTCTTGTACTGCACCTTGTTCTTTCCAAAAACGGAGTTCTGCGCCTGAACAGGGAGCACGACTCCCAACGTTAACAGAGCGCCAATCAGAATCCTTTTCATGACACCACCTGCACAATGTGTTGATACAACAGTATACGAATCTTCAACATCAGGTTCATTTACATTCGCGGTATAGAACACCACCATCACGCGAAAGTTTAACGAAACCTCTCGCTATTGTAACGTTTCGAGAATCCCAACAGTTTCAACATCATCCGGTCGATAGGAGGGCGCGTGAGAACTAGGCGAGAATCAGGTCGATTTCGCGCTCTTCAGGATTTACCCGGAGAACCCTTACCTTCACGATATCCCCTAATCGGTAGCGATTTCCGTGGTGACGACCGACAAGCGCATATTTCTGCTCGTCATAGACATAGTAATCGTCCTCCATATCGCGCACATGAATCATCCCCTCGGCAAGGGAATCGGTTAATTCGATGAAGATTCCGTAGTGGGCAACACCGGAAATGACCCCCGCGAATTCATCTCCCACGTGTCGTTTGAGAAACTCCGCCTGCATGACCTTGGTTGCCGCCCGCTCTGCCTCCAGCGCCACACGCTCGCGCACGGACGACTGCTGGGCAATCGAAGGCATTCGTTCGAGAAGGCGCCGACGCCGTTCAGCGCTGACTCCGCGCTGATATTCCTTCAACACGCGGTGAATCATCAGATCAGGATATCGGCGAATCGGAGAGGTAAAATGCGAATAGTAATCGAACGCGAGTCCGTAATGACCGATATTGCGCTCGGAATAAATCGCTTTCGCCATCGATCTTAACGCCACTTCATTGATGACGTTCTCCACTTCGCTGCCGCGTACCTCGGTGAGAAGCCGCTGGAGTGCTTTCGAGCTTGTTCCGCCGGACAAGTCGAGCTTGAATCCGAATTGATTGACAAACAGCGACAGCTCGCGGATCCGATCGGGATCCGGGGCATCGTGCACCCGGTAGAGGAACGGTTTCGCGTGATCCTCCTTCCTGTCCAGTCCAATGTGACGTGCCACGACTTGATTCGCGAGAAGCATGAACTCTTCGACGAGACGGTGACTGTTGAGCCGTACCTTCTTGATGACTTCGACGGGTCTGCCCTCGGCGTCGAAGCGGAATTTTGCCTCGGCTGTTTCGAAGTCGATGCTTCCCTGCCGCATTCGTTTCTTTGTGAGGACCGAGCTCAGATGATGCATCTCATGCAGTGTCTGATGGATGATTGCTTCTCCCTCCGAGGTTCGTGGGGCATTGTCTGCCGACGTCAGGATGAACTCTGCCTGCTCATAGCTGAGACGTCGCCGGCTTCGGATGACAGTCTCGACGATTTCGTACGACTTCACGACACCGCGAGGGGTCACGGTCATCAAGACGGAGAATGCGAACCGATCTTCATTGGGTTTCAAACTGCACACGACATTGGAAAGCGTCTCCGGAAGCATCGGAACAACGTGGTTCGGGAGGTAGACACTCGTTCCCCGGAGCAGCGCCTCTTTGTCAAGGGCTGTGCCCTCCCTGACGTAGTATGATACATCGGCGATGTGTACACCGAGAGTGTAATCTCCATCGGGGAGACGCTCGAGAGAGACAGCATCGTCGAAGTCTTTTGCATCTTCGGGATCGATTGTCAAGCAGAGCGTCTTCCGGAGATCTCGCCGCCTGCGAATCTCTTCTTCGGGCAACGAAAGGGGAATCGCATGAAGTTCACTCTGCACCTCGTCGGGAAACCGGTCCGGCAACCGGAATTCCCGAATCACAGCACGCATCTCTGTGCCAACTTCTCCAGGTGTCCCCAGGACCTCGACCACCCGCCCCTGAGGGCTGGGATGACTTCTGCCCCACGACTCGATTTCCACAACGACTTTCTCTCCCTCGCTCGCACCGTGAAGCTGGTCTTTCGGGATCACGACGTTTGAGGAGAACTTCCGATCGTCTGGAATCACGAAAAAGACCTTGCGCATCCGCTCCAGCGTTCCGACGACACTCGCCCGTCCTCGCTTGATCACACGAACGATTTCCCCTTCCCTCCGAGCTCCCGTTTCCTTCTTCTTCTTTCCCTGAGCAAAGAGAGCAACTTCCACCGTATCCCCATGCACCGCAGTACCGAGAAAACGGGGCGCAACAAAAACGTCTTTCTCCATACCCTCGATCGTTACGAATCCCAGTCCCTGCTTGGAAAGTTCAAGCACTCCCTGAACATGTTGTGGGATGTCCAGATGGCTGAAGTATCCTTTCTTCACACGTTTGATTTGTCGAGTTTCTTCCAGCGTGCGGAGAACCTCCTTGAAGAGTTGAGCGGCCTCATCCGTACGTACGCCGATGCGGCGGGAAATTTCCTTCATCTTGAACGATTGGTTTGGATACTTGGCAAGGAAATCCAACACCTTGTTTGCCAGTTGATCGAAGTTCATTGGAATGTGTTCGGCCTCGTTTGTGGGAAAAAAATGTGGGGGGACGACTCAAAACGTGATGCGGTACAGGAGTTTTGCTCCGTTGATCTCTTTGCGTTGCTCGAATCCTTCAAAGGTCTCCGTGCGCCGCTCCAGTTCAAAGACGAAGTTTCGCCATCGCTCCGAATTAAAGATCCCGCTCATGGGAATCTGGACATTGATATTTGCGTTGCTGATATCGCTGAATACTCGTCCACCAAACTTCACGACGGCATCGCCGATCTCGCCGGTCAGCCGCACATCGGTGGCTCCCTGAATATTCCCTCCATAGTACAGCACGTCGACAGAACTGATGAATCCAAACTCCCGGCGCATGAACTCCGTGAGAGGACCGGAGAGAATTGAGGAGCCGATGCCCGCCAGACTGGTGGTGAAGAGAGAGGAACGCTCTTGCGGAGTCAGTTCATCGCGGAATTTTCCGCTGACCAGAAACGAAATGGCATCGGCCTGAATATCGGTCGATTCCACAAGATTGCCGGCGAGATTCTCGCGGGTCAATCCCATGGTCACCTTCGGCTCCTTTCGCGTTCCTTTGATATCCAGCGAGACGATGACCCGCTCATCCTCCACGGGTCCCCGCGCGGTGTCGACCGCGGCGGTTGCCGAACCGATCACGTGGTATCCCTCATATTTTGCAAGAACATCGAGCTCCGGATTTTCCGGATCTCCGGTAAAGAGCAGCTTGCCGGAGGCTTGGAATTGTCTGATATAGTTGTAGAAGGATCGGCTACCGACCTCGACTTCGCCCGTCAGGCGGACAACATCGCTCTCCTTGTTGAAGAAGAGTCGACCCTTAAGGTCGGCAAAGAGAACTTCATTTGTGATCTGGTTGATGATGATCCGGAGTTGAGTGACCCCCATCGTCTCGATCGCAATGTTGTACACGATGTTGTTGAGAAAACTGCGGGATGCGGGTTCCTCTGTGGAGAGATTTTTCGTTGGTGAACCCGCCGCTGTTTCGTTTTGCTTTTCTCCCCGCGACGGCTTCCATTCCATGCCGGGGATGGGGACAGATTCCGGCACGACTGTGGTCGTATCGTTGATGAACACCAACTGAAGACTTCGTTGGCGATCGATGTACGAATCGCGCGCAGGGGGGAGAGTCAGATTGGCATTGCGAATGAAAACGTCGCCTGTGAGTTGAGAGAGATTCGGCGTGCCCCTCCAATGCAGCCCTGACGATCCGGTTGCACCGAAAAGATCTCCATACAATCCCTGGCGAGACTGGGCCGAAGACTCCTTCATCACAAGCAACTGGCCGTTCGCTGTCAGATCGAATTCCTTGATCTGGATTCCTTCGAGAGCGAAAGATCCCGAAACATTCATCGTTCCATCGGCGCGGTCGGCCGCAATGTTCTTCAGTGTCACATCTTCAAGGACAATGCGACTTCCGCGGGGCACAAGAGTGCCGTCGGCGACATAGGCAATGTTCAACGGCGCAAAGAGGAATCGCGCATTTGAGACCTTCAAGGTACCGGAGTACTGCGGCGAGCTGAGTGTTCCTCCAATCGTTACATCGCAACGGGCAAACCCTGTGAGATCCGAAAGTTCGGACACAAAGGGGTCGAGGAGTTGAAGATTGAAGCGTTCGGATTTTACCATCAGGTTCATCTGTTGGTTTTCCCGCTGCGGGTCTGCAAGGTCGGTTTTGACGAACAACGGCATGATTCCGGAAACGTAGAGATCAGGTTGGGGTTGAACATCCGCGGCTTGTGCGCGGAGTTCCAAAAAGAGATTTGAAACACCCTGATCCAGCGTGCCGTGTCCGACGATCCGCCCGATATCGGTGTCGCGCATCCGCACATCTTCAGCCCGGACGTCCAATTCGAGGCGAGGATTGGCCAGCGTCGATTTCAAGGTCGCCCTCACTTGTGCCACTCCCCGCATTCCCGCAAACCGGCGCACGAAATCCTGATCCGATGAGAAGTTCACGACGTTCTGAAGATGGAAATCGTCGAGCGAAATGGCAAGATCGGACTCTCCCCCTGGATTCAACAGTCCGCGGGAACTCAACCGTACCGTGCCGTCCGTCAGCACGATGTTCGGAACAAGGAGTCCATCGGTTCCCAGCAAAAGGGTGAGCGGGGATTCGTTCTGCAGCGCGAAATCGCGAAGACGAACGGAAAGCTTCGGGAGATCGATGCGATAATGGTTCGGGGCAAAGGTGGTTGATCCCCCGAACGAACAGTCGATCAGGGAATCGAGAAGTCCCGAGAGGGCAAAGGTTGAATTCATGCCACTCCCGCGCCAGTGAAACCGGACATCCTGAAAAAGTGATCCCGAAACGTTGAGTTCCTGACTATCGAAAGTGACCGATGACATCAAAGAATCCAATGGATCTGCGCTCGCGCCAGTTGCGAGATCGATCTCAAGATTCGAAGCAGAAAGAGCAAGGGATGGAGAATTGTTCCCCACCTGAAAATATGGAATGGTGGTATTGCCCTTCACGGAAAAACCCGATGGTGTCCGTTCCACTGCCCCCTCGAATCGCAGTGCTCCCTCGAGTGAAGCACCGAGGATGACCCCCACGGGATGAAGATCGACCACGGCGAGCGAGACATCCACCCTCAGTGAATCGTCTGTGGGGGGACGCGAATCGAAATCGGCGGGGATGCGGCCCGCAATGCTCCTTGAGTGGGGACGAACCGAATCGAGAGAAGCGATTCTGTGTTCAATAGCTGACGCGAATCGGTGCGAATGATCGACCAGAGTGCCAAAGAACGAGGCCGGAGTAAACAATCCGTTGACGGAAAGATTGGCGAAGTCAGTTTCGATTTCGAGTGAGCGTTGGGTGGGCGAACCGAGCGAGCGATATTCCAACCTCGCCGTTCCTCGATCGAACACGTCACGGCTGAACCGAGAACGAAGAAAATCGATCTTCACTAATGCCTGCATATGATCGACGTCGAATCCTGTTCCCGAGCCGGTGATATTAAAGTACAGATCACTGTCGAATTTCTTTTCGTGGGTGATGTCGGCAAGATTGAGCGCGTTTACAATGGCATTGACGGAAAACGTTGGCGCCTCCGGATCAGTCCAGTCGAAGCGGCCGGTGAACTCTGCATCTCCTCGATGAGTACGAATCGTTGATCGGATTCTTCCCGCAGCGTCTGCGACATCGAGAACGAGGGCCGAACGGTTGAATGGAATTCCGTGAACAATCGATGTATCGATTTCTCCCCGCGCGACAACGACAAGGTCTTTCGGATCAAATCCCGCTCCCTCGATAGTGAACCGCGAATTCAAGCGGCTCTCAATCTGCTCCGTCACGAGAACACCACCGATGTTGAATTCTCGCGTTTCGACGGTGGCCTTGTACGAAGGGGGATGTTCGAGAACATTCAGCGACGCGTCGACCGTCAGATATCCTTTCTTCTCCGTTGTCCCCTCAAAGGTGGCACGAAAGTTCTGCGGAAGACCAGTGAATCGATAGGTGCATCCGATCTTGCCGAAGTTCAGCAAATCCGGAAGAGGGAGCCCCGGAAGATAGGTGAGGAGATCCGACGGATCGATCACGCTCCGTTCCGATTTCAAATCAAGCGTGAGGTTGGTCGGGTCATGGAGATTTCTGATGGTTCCCACGATGTGAATGGATGTGTTTGGTGTGGTGAGAACCACCTGCTCGACGCTCAACTCGCTGAATGCTCCGTGTGCGCTCGCATTCAGGGATACTGTCCGATCGAGAAACGCGACCTCGCGCGGGAGAAACTGTCGGAGTTCGAGAAAGCTCAACCGGTCGGCATTCAACGAAAGATCGATGTCTGCGTCCTTGAACTGATCGAGACTGTCAACCGCCGAAAGATCGAGGTTTCTGAGATGAGCGCTCAGCGCGAACGCCGATCCCGCCGTTTGGATCCTGAGATTGGTCACTCCCACTTCGGTCGGACTGGATCGAATCTCTCCCGTGGCGCGTATCAGCTCAAACGGGGGATGAGAGGAAATGGCCGAGAGATTTCGGATCCGTGCGGTAATGAGATCCGGTGCAATTCGTGCCGAAAGGTCAAGGTGAATTCCCTCCAGCAGAAGCTTGGCATAATTGAACGCGGGAGGATCATACGAATCTATGCCCCGCTGTTGCGCCAATCCGATGGAGTCCACAAGAGAAACGGTGGCGTTGACGAGCGAAATCTCCTTCAGGTCGATCGTCCACGTGCTCGTTCCAGTATCCGGTGAAGTGCTTTCAAAAAGCGACTGAATATTCCAGACGCCGGAGTTGTTACGGGTCAGTCGGATGGTGGGATCGATCAGCGTGAGTCGGCTGAGGGTGAAGCGCTTCAGGAAGAGGGAGAAGGGATTGTATCGAACCTCGAACTTATGGATTTGAAGGATGTCTTCGGTGGATGATCGGACGAAGACATTCTCGGTGCGGATCCTTGTGAAGAGATTGCCGTCGAGTCGGTCGAATTGGATGTTCAGGCCAGTCTGTTCGGAGAGCTCCGTGATAATCTGATCACGGAGGAATGATCGGAACGTATTTGTCTGCGTGAAGCCGACCAGCGCCACGAGGAGAAAGAGAACGACGACCCCTGAGTAATATGTGCCGCGAAGAAACGCCCTCACGGGAGTAGCTCTTTCATGATATCGCTGAACGCCCCGAGTACTTTCTGATGGAGTGTCGTCCGGCAGACCGGCATCTATCCGGATTCAGAAATCGCTTGAATCCGTTCAATGATTCTGGTCGTGGAACGATTGGGGAGGAATTCGATGGTCTGCACGCTGCCGCCTGCCTCGAGGACAATGTCTCTTCCGACCACATCGTCCAAAGACCAATCCGCGCCTTTGACAAGAATGTCTGGAACGATCGATTTGATCAGCTCATAGGGTGTGTCTTCGTCGAACAGGGATACATAGTCGACGCACCGAAGCGCTGTGAGCACAACTGCGCGGTCTTCCTGAGGATTGATGGGACGACCGGAACCCTTCAAGCGCCGCGTGGACGCATCGGTATTCAGTCCGACGATAAGGACATCACCGAGGGCGCGGGCTCTCTCAAGATACTCAACATGTCCGCGATGAAAAATGTCGAAACAACCGTTCGTGAAGACCACGCGCTTGCCATCTCTCTTCAGACGAGTCCGCACCGCGAGAAGTTCCTCTTGTGAAACGACCACACCCATAGAATATCCTGCTATGTCCCTCTGTCCTGAAGAATTGTGGAATACAAGATTTCACGGTTGATCGGCACAATGCCGACCTCGCCGCACACAATACCTGCGGCATAATTTGCCAGCGCTGCCGCCTCCTCGACATTTGCGCCTGCGGCCATGGCGAGCGTCAGGGTAGAGATCACTGTGTCGCCCGCTCCCGACACGTCGGCAACGTTGCGGGCCTTGTTCGCGACAAACTTGACGGGGACGCCGTCGCTGAATAGTGCCATCCCGCGGTCACCGAGTGTCAGCAGAACATGATTGGCCCGAAGGCGGTCGAGCAGGTCTCGGCCCGCCCGTTCGATAGACTTCGTATCCGACAATCGAATGCCCAGCGCCTCCTCCGACTCCTTGCGATTCGGCTTGAAGAGCGTCACGTTCTGATACTCAAAGAAGTTCTCGAATTTCGGATCAACGGTGACGATCTTGTGCTTCGATCGTGCCATTGTGATGACACGGCGAATCAAATCGCGAACGACAACACCCTTGTTGTAGTCTTCAAAGATAATTGCATCGAAAGAATCGATTCCGTTGGCAAGGAAATCGAGGATGCGTTCCTGAGTTTCGGCAGAAATATCCGACCGGGTCTCCTGATCGATCCTCACAACGTGCTGGCTATGTGCAATAACCCGTGTCTTTATCGTCGTCGGTCGTGACGATTCCTCAAAAATCCCTTTGTCTTCAAACTGCGCGGCCCCGAGCAGGGAACGGAGTTCGTCCCCCGCAGGGTCTTTCCCGACAACGCCGATGAGTACCGGTATGCCCCCGAGAGAAGCAATGTTGTTGGCAACGTTCGCTGCTCCTCCGAGACGAGCCGACTCAGATTCGACTTCGACGATTGGAACGGGAGCCTCCGGAGAAATCCTCGTTACCCTCCCCCAATAGTACCGGTCGACCATCACGTCGCCGATGATGGCAATCCGCTTTCCTTCGAATGCCGAGGAAAGCTGCTTGAGTCGCTGATCATTGAAAGAAACCAGGGGAGCAGCCTTTTGGAGAGTACAAAAATCGATCAATTCGAAGAAAATATAGAGAGAATTGCATCGACAAGCAAGGTAAGCCCAGGTGCTCTAGGGAGGGAAAGGGCATGATCGGCGGCGTCATTCATCGTCCGGAGGGAGGAAAGAGACGAGCGAGGAGCGATCCGCGACGTGACAATGATCACCCTGGGTCTCGGACTCAACTTGTAAAATGGAACATCTCATGACGACATTCGTAAACGAGAGAGCGGATATGCACACCATCAAAGAAAGGAGATGATCATGAAACCGAGATACATGGCGTTGCTGGTCGCCGCGCTTGCTCTTCCTCTCGTGTACTGGCTTCGCAGAGAGACCTTCGCGAGAGTCGAGGATGAAAACATTCGCTATGACCTCGACAGATATCTGACCTCTCTTGGTCTCTAAGATTGCTTCAGCGACTGCTGAACGAATGTGATGATGATGAGAGCATCATCGACGGGATTCTTTGACGGAGAGACGAACTTTTCGTTCAGGCGAGCGGCGAGCCGACTCGCGGCCTGTCGCGCGGAACGAGGAGCTCGGGTATTGCTCCCGAATGATGCCAGCTGCTCCATGATCGATCCGCTGTGCTGATACTCGGATCGATGTTTCGAAAGCTCAGCAACCGCAATTCCTGCCGCCCGTCGCGCGCAAACCCTCACGCGACTCTCATTTCCCACTCGCTGCGCCTCGTGCGCACGACCGAGTTCGATCCGAATTTCATCAAGCCACGTCATGATGAATCCTTGGCCAGCACGGCCTGCAGCAACCGGAGGAATTCCGTCGGTTGTTCCAGCTGAGGTACGTGTCCACACTCCTCGATGTATTGAAGCGTGACATTCCCCACTTCGCGCTGGAGAATGACCGGCACCTCAGGAGATACCAGACGGTCCTCTCGCCCCCAGAGAATCGTTACCGGCATCGCGAGTTCACGAAGACGAGTGTTGAGAAAATCATCATGCGTAACACTCAGGACAAGATCGGTTACATGGCGTCGCCGTAGTTCGCGGAAGACCCAACCAATCGATGCCCGGGCATACCATGGATACCGATACCACATCAAATCGATGAGTTTCCTCGTGTCGTGTCTGCTCTCAATGAGGAAGATGTCTCGCTGACGCTCCATTCCCTCATAGTACACACCAGCCGTGTTGACAAGCACAAGCTGTGCGACACGTGAGGGAAAGCTCAACGCACAACGCGCAGCAAGCCAGCCGCCAAGCGAATGACCGATGATCGTGAACTTACCCGTCACGTGTCCGTTGATGTACTCCAACAAGATGTTTGTATGTTCCTGGAGAGTGAAAAATCGTTTCCCATGCTTGAGTGTGGACATTCCGAAGCCGGGGAGATCCACAGCGTGCATGCGATACGTGCGGGCCAGCGCGGGCAGGATGTGGACCCATGTGTTCGACGAGGTTCCCAGCCCATGGATGAAGAGAAGAGTTGCGTGAGGACTATCGGGCCGAGTGGTGAGTACATGGAGCTGGCCTTCCCTCATATCGATGATTGAACGTTGTGCACCCCGACGAACCAGTCGTCGGCGGATTGCCCGATGGAAAAGACTGAAGATCATGATTGCACTGCCGCAACAGCCGATGTTCCTGCTGCGTACCTCTCAATTGTTTGTTGCCGGATCAGAGCGGAAACTTTTCATCGTACCAATCCCGCGTCATCTCGAGCCAGAAGAACAAACCTCTCCATTTGCCGAACCGTGCGTAACGGCGTTGAATGGTCCGATCGCTCACTTTCCGTCCGCGGTGGTGTAGTTCGGAGTACTTCGCGCGAACCCATGAATCGAGAGCAAGATAGTCGTAGCGCCCGAACAATCTCAACAAGTTCTCAGCGGCATACGGCCCGATCCCTTTGATCGCCGTCATCGAGTTGAGCAAGTCTGGGGTCGCAAGGGGGGAGGTGCGAAATCCTTCCGGGTCGATTTTCTTGCTTGCGACCTGCTCCGCAAATGCGAGCAGATAGGGAGCACGATAGCCCGCTCTGATCTTCTGACGAAGGACTCGCTCGGTGGACCCGGCGATCGATTCGGGACTTGGAAATGAACGCACCCCATTCGTTGCCGGCAATCCGAATTCGTTGCAAAGATTCTCAACCATGATTGTCGTCAGGGACCAATTACAGTTCGTCGTGCAGATCATCATGATGATATCCTCGAACGCTGTCGAGGCGCGCAGCATTCGGCCCGCTCTCATCCTGGCAATCCACCGATACTCCGGGTACGTTCTGGCCCGGCGGTAGAACTCGCGGAGATTCTCCTCCAGCCGAAAGATCTGTTCAATCATCGTTCTGAGTTCGATTCGTCTGGAGGCGGTCATGCGAGACGCAGAGTGCGCTTCGATCGCAAGGGAGCGATGGCGATATGAAATCCGACAGTCGTATACCGTTTGGTCGCTCAGTGCAAGAACGGCACGGAACGTCTCTCTGCGTGTATCCACCGTGAACGGTGCAAGGGAGCACCACCCGTGACTGTAGATCGTCTTCCAAAAGTCAAAATCGGGAGGCGTCCGGATGGAGAAACGCACAGACTCGATATTACTCTTTCGAAGCTCCGAGTGCGGCAAGAAGAATCCTGGTACGGTCGATGATTGTCTCGATGATCGATTCAAAGAGGAGCGTTTCGCTCTTGAGCGTCGGCCATTCGTCTTGTTCAAGAGCGCCGCTGATACCCGGCAACCCGATTGATGCGTACCCGCTTGAAACGACAACGCGATGCCTGTACCAGTCACGTCCCGGAATCCCGGGATCCGGTGCGAAGAGACGTTCGACTTCCATCAGGTAGTCGTTGAGGACCCTTGCCTGTCCGTCGGTGAAGTGCCGTTCGGCCAGCTCGCGATCCGACCGCTCCGCAAGAGTCTTCCATTCACTCATCTTCGCAAACAGAGACGAGAAGATGAGAGGATCCCCGTCAGTCCGATCTTTGAGTCGAGTCTCAATCACGCGCAGCTGTCTGATGATTTCGTCTGCATATGCGCTGTACGCAAAGGGAAGAATGTCGCAACTGGAGAGCCGCATCGCCGCGAGCACCGCGAGTTTTGCCGCGGCGGCGTGGTAGGTGAATTCGGGATCTCCAAATCGCTTCATCCAATCGAAGTTGTCATAATACGAATGGTAGATGCCGGAGGGTCCGCCGAATCCGAATCCCATGGCCGGGACGCCGATATGATTGAGGAAGACAACGTGGTCCGAGCCGCCGCCCATCCGACCGATATTGACAGCGGCTTTTTCAGGGATCACATCTTCTAGCGTTTTCAGTTTGGATTTGTTCTGATTCTTCCACCATGACGCAAAGATGGAAGCGTCCGTACCGGGATCGTTCACCTCTTTTGTGATGGTTTGAATAAAGTGATCGAGTGATGGAACGGCGCTGGCTCCAAAGTTGGGACCGGAGACGCTGCCATCGAAGTTGATGTACACGACCGCGTTCTTCCTGAGCATATCTCGGAATTCCTCTCCCCACTCCGTCGAACCAATCATCCCAAATTCTTCCGCATCCCACTGGGCAATGACGATTGTGCGCTTCGGTTTCCATCCCCCCTGAACCGCCTTCCCGAGAATCCTCGCTGTTTCCAGGAGCACGGCAGTACCGCTGTTGGGATCCTGCGCGCCGAAGACCCATGGATCGCGGTGGCCGCCGAGAATCACAAGTCGCTCCGGTTCCGCGCTTCCGCGCAGCACTGCAATGTTGTTCCAGATCGCGCGTATCTGGAAGTCCATCGTTAGTTTCATTCGGATTCTCGTTGGTCCCGGTCCAACGTGATATGTGAAAGGAAGTCCACCCTGCCACGGCCGCGGAACAACCGGTCCTTCAAGCCCGCGAAGAAGATGCTGTGCGTCCTCATACGAGAGGGGAGTGCATGGAATGCGGGGCAGGTCGGGATCCTCATCCGGAGATCGCCGCGTGGCGCGTTGTGTCGCAGGATATCCCGGTGTCAGCGGATCGCCGGGGTACGATTCGAGGAACCGAATGCTTCCTCGCTGGACGGCGTCCCAGGGACGCATCGGGCCTTTCGGATAAACCTCGCCAGCCGTATACCCGTCGTCAATCGGATCGGAATAGAGAATCATGCCGACAGCGCCGGCGGCGGTGGCATCTCGTACTTTCAATCCCCGGTACCCCTTCCCGTATCGTGCAATCACAATCTTTCCGCGCACGTCAACGCCCATCTCCTGCAATGTTGCGTAGTCGTCGGAAAACCCAAAATTCGCGAAGACGACCTCTGCTGTGACATCGCCGGAGGGTGAGTAGGCATTGAAGGGAATGAGAGCGTCAGGATGGAAATCCTCATTCTCCCTGATCCTGAGATTCCTTTGCTCGGGCTGGAGGAGGGTGACCGCGATCTCTTTCGGATAAGAAAGAAGAACGTGGTACTCGGAGATTCGGGATTCAAATCCGAACAGTTCTAGTCTCTTCTGCACGTACTCAGCGGTGCGACGGCCACCGGCGCTTCCGGCATGATGTGGTTCACGGGTGACATCATGAAGAAATCGTTCCGCGGAGTGCGGATCCACGAGTTGCAGAGCCCTCGTTTCATGCGAGCGCTGAGACGAAACTGATTGCGAAGAAGATCCAAATGACCCGCGGGGCGACGCAGCGAGCGTGTTCTGTCCAGGCGATGTCTGGAGGGATAGGCACAAGAGAAGAACGAGAATGGGAGTTTGGCATCGTTGCATAGAGGATTTCCTGACGTGGAGCCGTGTGCTAGCTTGATGAAACTCGTTCGATTTCCATCCGAACATTTGCATGGATCGGCATCGGCTTGTTCGGGGTCAGCTGACTTGTCCATAATGGTTCTCGCTTCAAACGGCCTCAATATAGGGATGATTGGAGGGAATATCAACGAACGTAGTGGATCTGGTGGCGGAGCCGCGGCGTTTGACTTCCGTTTGCATGAAAGTCGGATGATCGGTACTTTGAGTGAGTCTTTTGCGTGGAGGAGGATTGAACCCTATTGCCATCGACGTGAAGAATCTTGTCAAGGTTTACCACAAACGCGGGCAACCTCCCGTGCGCGCGCTCGATGGAATTTCTTTTGCTGTCCCGCGCGGGCAGATATTCGGTCTGCTCGGTCCGAACGGTGCCGGAAAGACAACGACGCTGAAGATTCTGACAACCCTCCTTCCGGCAACTTCCGGCTCGGCCCATATCCTTGGTTTCGACGTCGAGAGACAACCCTTCGAGGTACGAAAGAACATCTGCGTTGTGCTCCAGGAGAATGCGGCCGATCTCTATCTCTCGCTCCGTGACAATCTTCGGACGTACGGCCGCTTTCATGGATTGGACGCGCGCGAAACTGAAACACGCGCGAACCATGTGACCGAGCTGTTTGACCTTGGCGAGTACCGAAACCAGCGGCTCATCGATCTGAGCGGCGGTTTGAAAAGGCGACTGCAGGTTGCAAAGGTCTTTATGGTCGACAAGCAGGTCGTCTTTCTGGACGAAGCGACCACCGGTATGGACGCGATCAACAAACGGACAACAATCCAGGCGATCAAACAGGAAGCGCGGAAAGGGCGGACGATCGTTCTCACGACTCATATACTTGCGGAGGCGGAGGAATTGTGCGATTCGCTTGTCATTGTCGACCGAGGGAGAATTGCGGCATCCGGTTCGGTGGAGGATGTCAAGTTGATCGGATTCAAGTTTGTCCATGTCACGATGATGTTCCGTCGTCTCAATCCGCGCACCATCGCGGCGCTGAGACAATTCACTCCTGTGTCGATGGAAACCCGAAACACAAGCATCGAGATGACGCTGAAAAAAGAGTCCGATGTGCTGAAGGTGCTCCGCGCCGCGAAGCGTGACAAGAACTTCGTAAACTTCGAGGTCGGCGGGGCCACGCTGGAAGACGTGTTCGTCGAACTCGTGCGAATGCCGAGGGAGGAGAGTCGATGAAGGCAATTCTGGCAGTTATGTACCGCGAATACAAGATTCGCATCTCGAGTCTGACGTGGCTTTTCTATGACTTGCTGATGCCGTTCGCGTATCTGCTCATTTTTGGGATCGGCTTCGATCGCGCATTCTCGACCGGCATCATGCTGTCGGGAGAATTCGTCACGTACAATGACTTCTTTCTTGCGGGTGTCCTTTCCATGGCATGCTTTGGGATAGCGATCAACACTTCGTACGGATTCTTCGTCGACAGGGACAACGGAATCTTCTATGAATTTCTCACCTATCCGATGACGCGCGGGCAGTTTCTCTTGGGGAAGATCACGTTCAACTGTGCGACATCGCTCGTGCAGACTCTTATTGCGGTGTTGCTCGGTGCGTGGGTTCTCGAGATCGGCATCCGATGGGAATTGCTCCTCTTCGTTCTTGCCGCCGTGGTTCTTGGTACGTCCGGATGGTTCTTCTTTCTGACGATTTTCGCGTTGCGCATCAGACGGAACGACATGTTCAACACATTCATCAATGTCGCGTATTTCGTTCTGCTGTTCGTGTCGAGCCTCTTTTATCCCATCGAACCACTTCCCGGGTGGATGCAGACGGTTGCCTACGCGAATCCATTGACATGGCATACCGACGCCTTGCGATATTTCACCATCGGCTTGGGCGATCTCTCGACAATCGCTCTGGAGCTTGTCGGATTTGTGCTCTTTCTTCTTGCTTCATTCTGGCTTGCGGTCCGGAGTATACAACGATTGATCTGAGCCGGTGAGCCGGCGCAGTTCATATAACTTCGGAGGACTGGTCAATCATGGTTCTTGAACGTTGGCTCCTTTTTGCCGCCTCCATCGTCGGTATCTGGATCTCTCTCGGTTTTGCCCTCTTGGCGAAAGGGGTGCTCTCGCCGCGCAGCACATTCCTTCCGCGGTTCTGCCGACTCGATGAGACTCAATGTGCGAAGATCTTCTCAGCCCCGGAAGCGCGGTTGTTCAGTCTGCCGAACTTCTGGCTCGGATTGATCTACTACTCGCTTCTCCTTGTCGCCTCGATCAGCCAATTCGTTCTCGAACTGGGCCTGTTCGGATTCTTCTTCGCGTCTCTGGTCACCGTTGCTGTTGGTGTGTATCTAACCTATATTCTGCTCGTCAAAATGCAGACCCGCTGTCTCCTCTGTTTCATCGCGCACGTTCTCAACATGATCGTCTCACTCATTCTTCTTTCACTCCTATGAACAAGAACGGGCTGTACTATCACCCGTCGTTTCTGAATCACAATACGGGTCATGGCCATCCGGAACGTCCCGAGAGACTACGAACGCTGATGAGCCACCTCCTGAACTCACCGGTTTGGAAGAAGCTCGATCATCTCCAACCGTCACCGGCGAACCGGGAATGGATTCACCTCGTTCATCCCGAGGAATATGTCGGGATGATCGAAACCCGATGCCGGCGGGGGGATCAGATTCTTGATTCGGGCGACACTCATGTGTGCCGGGAGTCGTTCGATATTGCGCTCATTGCCGCGGGGGGAGTTATCGAGGCGGTCGATCAGGTCTTGGGGGGGAAGCTTGTGAGTGCCTTCTGTGCCGGCCGACCTCCCGGGCATCATGCCGGAACTTCTACCGTGATGGGATTTTGTCTCTTCAACAATATCGCGATCGGCGCACGATACGCACAGAAGAACCATGGGATTCGGCGTGTGGCGATCGTCGATTGGGACGTGCATCATGGAAACGGAACTCAAGAGATTTTCTACGAAGATGATTCGGTACTGTTTGTGAGTCTGCACCAGTATCCGTTTTATCCGGGGACGGGGGCGAAAGGAGAGCGGGGAAGGGAAAAAGGGGAGGGATTCACGGTGAACATTCCGATGAATGCCGGAAGCGGAGAGCGAGAATATGTCGAGGCATTCGATGTGGAAGTCATTCCAACGCTCAACGCATTTCGGCCGGAGCTCTTGATGATCTCAGCGGGATTCGATGCGCATCGAGATGATCCTCTTGCGCAAATCGAATTGACGGATTGTTCCTATGGGATACTCACGGAAAAGGTACGAGGGGTAGCCGAAAAACATTGTGGCGGAAGAATTGTCTCGGTCCTCGAAGGGGGCTACGATCTCCAAGCACTGGCGAGGAGCGTGGAGAAACATCTTGAAGCGCTTCTGAGCTAGTCCCGTCTCAACGCCTGGTCTTCCGTGTCGACTGAGCGAAAGGATATTCACATCTCATAGATCTTCGACGAAGACCGCCCGAACCAATTCACTCAATACCCTTCCCCTGTGCCGATGCTTCTCTCCCTCGGGGATGAAGACGCCGTCACCCGGTCGGAACGTTCGGACTGCATCACGAAACTCCAGCTCAAACTCGCCATCGAGGATTATCCCGTAGTGTCCCTTCGAACACCAATGCGGCGTCATCTCCTGTGTATACTCAACAAATCGGAGTCGTTTGCCCTCCCGCTCACATGACTTGTCTCTTACCCCGGGCATCCGCGAATTCCATTCTATCCGCGCAAAGTCGACGACGTAATGATCCATACCGGTGTTCCGAATCAGATTCATTGATGGTGTGATTGTTCTTCTCAATATCTCCGAGGACACGGGGGGAGCGAGGCCTCGTGGATGACCTCGGGCGGAACGCCATCGAGACATTCCTCCGGGTCGCAGCACGTGTAGCAGACTCGCTTGAGGGCCCGGAATCCCGTGAGCTGAATGTGGGGAGTGAGGAAGTCAGCTTTGATCGGTTCCTGACGCAGAAGATCGGTGCTGAGGTACTTCTTGTTGTCGTCGGCGAAAATTGTGACCACGACTGCATCAGGGCCGAGGTTGTCCTGTATCATCACTGCGCCGAGAAAATTTCCGCCAGACGATATTCCCACACCCAGTCCCAATTGCTCCGCAAGACTCTGAGCCATGATGATGGCATCGCCGTCATCGACGCTGATCACAGAATCGAGTGACTTCAGATTGACGATCGGAGGGATAAATTCGTCGGAGATTCCCTGGATGCGGTGCATGCCCACCTTACAGCCGGTGGAAAGCGTGGGCGAGTTCGATGGTTCGAGCGGATGAACCCGGATGGAAGGATGTTTCTCTTTCAGAAAGCGTCCCGCGCCCATGATTGTCCCGCCGGTCCCAACGCCGGCGACAAACGCATCGGGGAACTTGCCTCGGAACCTTAGTTGCCACCAGATCTCACACCCGGTCGTCCGGTAGTGCGCATCGACGTTGTCGTTGTTTGAAAACTGACGCGGGAGAAACGCGTTCGCTGTCCGTTGAGCCATCTCCTCGGCCTGCCGAATGCTGCCGAGAAATCCTCCCGCCTCCTTGCTGACGAGCACGATTTCGGCACCTAGGCTTCGGATGAGATTGATCCTCTCCTCGCTCATCCAGCTCGGCATGAAGATCGTGACCTGATGTCCCAGCGCCTTCCCGATGGCGGAGAAGGCGATGCCGGTGTTCCCGCTTGTGGCCTCGATAATTCGGTCACCTGGTTTAAGGAGATCTCTGCTGTACGCCTGCTCCAGGACATGCAAAGCCATCCGGTCCTTGATACTGCCGGTCATATTCAGATTCTCGGCCTTCGCGTAGAGAATCCGTCTCGACCCGCGGAACGTGTACTCGATCTCCAGCAACGGCGTGTTTCCGATGAGGCAAGATAGACCTCGGATCCGCTGCAGGTGCTCAGAATCTTTCATCGGAACTCCCAAAATGTGATTTGCGTCGGCTACGCCGGATTGAACGTCGCTGCATCAGGTCGTTGTGCCTCTCTCGTGCTCCTCGGGCCGCGCGGGATTTGGTTTCGCCAACCACGCCTCAGCGTCTTTGGAAGAACGAAACACGCGCAGAGTGACCGATGCCTGGTCAAGATGGGCGGACAACATTCGCATCATCCCGTACGAAAGCTCCGAACCCGTCACGACTGCCCATCGTGATCCGACGAGGTGGTCGGAGAGACGGGCGAGGTGCGCCGAAGTGAACTTGACTTGCTGGGTGGAGATGTTCCTGGTTACTTGCGTGTGATCTGAGAAGATGTCGAAACCGCGTTCAAATGCCGGATCATGAATCGCGGTGTCAATAGCGTGCACAATATCATCGATGGAGAATTCTCCGCGAACAACAGCGCAGATCCTCTTCCTGTGCGCGTCGACCCAGCAATCGATTGGCATTGCGATGTTCGATTCTACTTGTTTCTTGCCGGCATGATCCAATTCTGATCAATCACAACAGTAAGTGTAATGCAAATCTGACTCAATTTCAAAGCACGCGAATTGACCTCACCCTGCGTCTGATCAAAACAAGCCGTGGCCCTCCTGCTATCATCCCTCAAATCCGAAGTGGGCTCATTGCATCCGTATCGAGTGGACTAGTCCTTCATGAACCACAAAATATGCCCGCAGGAATTGCACACATAGTTATCTGCCTGTTTGTTTGCCCATTCAATGCCGAAGAAGGTCATCCCCGGAGTATTCAGGAGTGTCTGCCGTTTCCAGAATTGATCATGTCCGCAAATGGGACAAACGAGCTTGTGCGCGTTGATGAACCTCTCCGAAGCACCTTCTTTTGAGAGGCTCTCGGCCCGCTCAAGAATCGGCTTCTTCTCTTCTTCACCAACCTTTTCAAAGCACTGATTGCAGAGGGAATCAGTCACGAAATGATATCTGGAAGGATATTCGTTGCCGCATGTGCTGCATCGGTGCATTGTTGTGCCTTTCTCGGTGGGAATGTGAGGGATCGTGAGGGATGGAATTCCTGTCCGTCGAGTTGCAACGAGGGTCTTGTGATTCCGTCTAGCGAAGCCGCTTCCTCATGATTGGACGTGTCGGCGAACGTCGAGCGACTTCCTTGAACCCGGCGCGGGCAAAACTGCTCGATATTCCCGTCCATGCGAACACCGGGGGAATCTCCCGTGCCGATGTCGGCTCCACAGGATAGCCCTCGATGAGGCGCGCCCCCCGGGACTTTGCGTACCTCGCGGCGGCACGAAGGAGTTTTGTCGAGATTCCCTTGTTCCGATACGACCGCTCGACAAACAAGCAGCTCACCGACCAGCACGGCTGAGCATCGACGGGCTGAAGGATACGAGAACGTGCAAGGGCGGGGAACTCCGATCGGGGAGCAATCGAGCACCATCCGATTGCTCTTCCTTCGTGGTATGCGAGAATGCCGGGGACTTTTCCGGCGGCAACGATTCGTTTCATCGAGCGTCTGTTTCCATCCCCTTTGTGGGATTCAAACTTCTTCCGCGTGATCCGCCACAACATGCACCAGCATCCTCCGCACGCACCTCGTTCGCCGAACAGCGCCTCAAGGTCGTTCCATCGGGATGGTGTGAGAGGTTGAAATGTGAGATGCTTGACCATACCTCTCAGACGGACGGCACACACGCGAGATTCAATACGCGGGATGTCGCCGAGAATGTTGGGAGAGCAGTAACGATCGGAAGATCACGAAGCAGATTTTGGCTTCCACAGAAGAAGCAATCCCGTGACAACAAGAAGTGCTCCGCCAGCCAGTCCGAATACTTGTTTGTACCCCATGCCGGGAGTACTCCCCAGTCCGATAAAATCTGCCGCAAGAGACAGAATCAGGACAAGGATGCCGAGGGTGAGGACGACAATGCCAGCTTTCTTCTTATCCTTCATATTGCCACCTCGATTATCATGAAAGTTGATTACCGTCCGGACAGCCGCGGGTCTGCCGGATCAGTGTGTCGCACACAGATAGTGGATTCGGAAGAACATTGATCTGAAGGGGGTTCTGCCGCGTTGGATTGCCGTGAAGCCGTTTGCCCCCATAGCCTCGACCACGGTGTCAATATTGTACAGCAACGGCGGTTCAATATCAACTGCATTAAATATCGCACTTGGACTTCACGGACGCAGAGCGACGAGCGTGGTTCTTGTCGGTTGATCAACTTCTAGGTGCTGCCGATGCTGGGTTTCTCGCGGACAAGCATTCGCGTCAATATGAATCCCACGCCTGTCCCCAGACCGAGAATTGCGCCGCTTCCGATCCCTCGCAAGAAGAACCAGGATGCTGCAACGTCTGTGGCGATCTCGCGTTCACCGAAGATGAAGACGTCCAGAAAGGTCATGACAAGATAGACGGCGATCCAGCTTGCCAGCCAGATGATGAGCGGGAGGAACAACGAATTGCGGATGTTCTCAGGTTGAAGCAGTCTCCAGGCAACAAATGCGAGTCCGCCGATGAGGACAAACCACAAGACAGTTGTGGAAATTCTCAAGAACGAGCTATGTTCAAACCAGAGGAGGAAGAACAGGAGCGCTGCGATTCCGGAGAACGAAAGAAAGATTCTGCGCGCCTCGGATTCGAGAGAGTTGTAGAGCAGAACGCCGATGAGACCGAAAATCGTGAAGCTGAACATCGAACTTCCTGGGTCCAAGATTCCCGGGCTCAGCGCAATGTAACCGACAACGATAAAGCAGAACGCCTCAATCACAACGGCGAGGGCGAACGTGCGGAAGGAATGAATCGTCATGAGATCCCCAGGAAAAGAAGCTCTGATCTTTTCATTATGCAAGTCTACGATTGGTTTGTTGGCGATGTTCACGCACGAGAGCGGCCATCACCCCATGTCGAGACACGCGGGTTAAACAACATGCCTGCCGTTGGTCGTACCGGCAGTTGGCACAGAAAGCGTCCATTACTCCCTCGGTGATGCGTCAAATGTAGCTGGCTGAGAGAACAGAATCAAGGCGATTCGAACGGCTGTGATGTCCCTGCAACAGAGCGCCCGCGATGTCGGAACCTTTGTTGCAATGATAGCATCTAATGATACGACCTCCCACGGATTCTCTTGCTTTGCGGCGAATCTTCCCATATATTTGTCGGGCAGATTTTGAAGGGAACTGAGGAAGGAGAGTTGAGCGTTATCACATCTGACCAGCACAATTTGTCCCGAGGACGAGGCGTGTTGGTCTTTGCATATGGTGTTGTCATGTCGGAAAACGAAATCAATACCCACACAACGGTGTCGAAGGAGGCGTACGTCGAAGGAGTATGAACACATTCAAGACTTTTCTGTTGATGTTCGCGCTTACCCTGCTGTTGATTTTCATCGGCGGGATGATCGGTGGAGAGGGGGGCATGATCGTGGCCTTCATCTTTGCCGGATTGATGAATTTCGTCTCGTACTGGTTCAGTGACAAAATTGTTCTGAAGATCTATCGTGCGAAGGAACTGAGCCGGTCGGACATGCCGCGTCTCTTTCACATGACCGAAGAAATGACGGGTCGGGCCGGGCTTCCGATGCCCAGGTTGTATCTCATTCCGAGCGATCAACCGAATGCGTTCGCGACGGGGCGGAATCCCCAGCATGCGGCAGTTGCCGTCACAAACGGCATTCTGAAGATTCTCTCAGAGGACGAACTACGCGGAGTTATTGCTCATGAACTGGCGCACGTCAAGCATCGGGATATCCTCGTTGCTTCCGTTGCTGCCACGATCGCCGGAGCGATCAGCATGATCGCCTCGATGGCCAAATGGGCCCTGATCTTCGGCGGAAGGGGCGCAGATAACCGCGACGGCGGAAACCCCCTTGCCGCCCTTGCGATGATGATTGTCGCTCCCATCGCGGCCATGATGATTCAAATGGCGATCTCGCGTTCACGCGAGTTCCTGGCGGATGAAGGGGGTGCGAAAATGGCAGGCAATCCATTATCGCTGGCCAGCGCATTGAAGAAGCTCCACATCAAGGCCGAACAGATTCCGATGGAGGCGACCCCGGCAACGGCTCATATGTTCATCGTTAGTCCGTTGAGCGGCGGCGGATTCTTGAAACTTTTTAGTACCCATCCCCCCATGGAGGAGCGAGTGGCGCGGCTTGAAGCGATGGTGTACGGAAGAGCGATCTCGTAGCACGAAGCGCAGGATCCCGACGCGGGAAGCATGAACTGAAAGGGACTGGTGCCTTGGGGCATCAGTCCTTTTGCTTTTCTTCCTCGACTTCGAGAGTCACGGCTGTGTACCCCATCCTCGTATCGAACGCGGCATAAAGAACCCCAAGAAATACCAGAATCATGCCGACGAGAAAGGTGACGATCGTGACGTTGCCAAACGGTACCGTGCCGAGGAAGAAATCTGCACCGATAATGAGGGAAGTGAGAACAAAAAGCGCGACAGCGAAAATGTAGCACAGAAGGGAGCTCTGAATGAGTCTCGCTCTCGTCATCAGCCGATCAATTTGCTGCGAGAGATTTTCGAGGCGCATCTGGTCCCGGGGAGGAGGGGAAGAATCGCCGGAGCGGTGATGGAGACGCCGCTTTTCATCATTGAGAAGACGGATGCGATTCAAAACAGCGGAGAACTTGTTGCTGATCCCAAGAAGAAGCAATCCGCATGCGCTGATCATCACCGCGGGGGCGAGAATGAGCTGGATTGCCTGGATGACGGAAAACTCTGTGGACATCGCGATCCTCCCTCTGGCGTTCGCCACAATGTACGGCGAATCGGGGCGAGCATCAAGACAGTCAGAAGGAGAGCCGCAGGCCGATACTTGACATCATCAACTGGTTCGCGTACCTTCATATGTGTTCTTTCATATCTGATTCGTGAATGAGTTTCCGTTAGGGGTGTTCCGTTCCGACGATGTCGGAACAGGGCTGAGAAAAGACCCTCCGAACCTGATCTGGATAATGCCAGCGAAGGAAAATGGAAAGGGATGTTTTCTTGAAGCCGTTTTCCATGAACCCCTATGGAGAACGGCTTTTGTGTTTTTCTGATGGAGGTGTACGATGGTACGATTGATGATTCAAATTGTTTTGATCCTCGGGTTCCCAAGCTTGCTCTATAGTCAGCAGGAAGGCACGGTGGAAGGGAGAGTGGTCGATTCGGAAACGCAGCGGGTACTCGAGGGAGCAAACGTGCTTCTTCAGGGAACGGCGATGGGAACGAGTACCAACGTGCATGGTCAGTTCGCTCTTCAATCAATTCCGCCCGGGCGGTATCTCATCAGTGTGAGCTACGTTGGATATGAAGTGCAGAAGAAAGGCATCGACATTCAGCAGGGAAAGACAACATCGGTGGTCATTGAACTTGTCCCCTCCGTTCTTCCGGGACAGATGGTCATCGTAACGGCGACGCGTGCTCGTGAACGCGAGACGCCCGTTGCGTTCTCAACGCTCGATGCAAAGGAAATCGCGAATCGCTACTGGGCACAGGATGTCCCGATGCTTCTTTCTGAGCTGCCCAATGTCTACTCGTATTCCGACAACGGGAATGGAATCGGATACTCCTACATGAAGATGCGGGGATTCGGTCAGAACCGGATCGGGGTGATGCTGAACGGCGTACCGCTGAACGATGCCGAATCGCACGAGGTGTTTTGGGTTGATCTGCCTGACGTTGCGACGAGTACCGAGGATATTCAAGTCCAGCGAGGAGTTGGAAGGTCCTTCTACGGGGCGTCTGCGTTCGGCGGTTCCGTCAATCTGGTGACAAGTCAAAGCGTCCGCAAGCCCGGCATCGAGATCTCCCTCGGTGGGGGAAGTTACAATACGAAAAGATATTCCGTGTCAGGTCGTTCCGGCCTTTCTGAAAATACTTACAGCATCTACGCTCGTTTCTCGCGTATCGAAACGGATGGATACCGACGGCCGTCGTGGTCGAAACTCTGGTCATACTTCGTGGCGGTGAGTCGCTACGATGAGACGATGACGACGCGACTCAACGTATTTGGAGGAATCGAACAGAGCTATCTCTCGTATCTGGGCGTCACGAAATCGGAACTTGCGGACTCAGAAAAGCGGAAAGTCAATCCTTTCCAGTATCCGGAGGAGATTGACAATTTTCATCAGCCCCATTTTCAACTGTCGAACGAGTGGCAAATCACGCCTGCGGCCAAAATGGAAAACACGCTGTTTGCGTTCTTGGGTTTTGGTCACTACACGCAGTTCCGCGCCCGGCGTGACCTCAGGGAGTACAACATGTCGCGATTCATCATCCGGGATTCGACGCTTCTTCCCTCGGCCTATCTCCGGAATGTCGACAAAGATGCAGTGAGAGATTCATTCCAGGTGAGAAACATCGATCTCGTTCGCAAGCGTTCAGTGGACGATCTGGATTTCGGCTGGCTTCCTCGATTCACCCTGAAAACGGAACAAGGAGAGTGGGTGATTGGCGCAGAGATCCGGAGACACCGTGGTCACCATTGGGGAGAAGTGCTCTGGGCAAATCTGCTTCCGCCGGGAGTAACGCCAAACTGGCGTTACTACGATTACCGCGTTCCCAAGACATCGATCTCCCTCTATGCGCATCGACTCTACAGAGTCGGCCCGTCGTTGACGCTTACGGGGGATGTTCAGCTCACGCGACATGTGCTTGATCTGACCGATGAGCGGAACTTCAATGTGACGTTCAACCGCACCTATACGTTTCTGAATCCGCGCATCGGTGCAAATTACAACGTGACCGAACAGCTCAACGCTTACCTGAACTTCTCCGTTGCTCAGCGGGAGCCGGCGTTCAAGACCATCCACAATCCACAAGACTACTGGACCAACCCGATCAATCTTCCGAAGAACTTCCAAAAGACCGCTTCGGGTTACGCGTACGTTGGGAAAGAAGTGAAGCCGGAGAAGTTCTTTCATCTTGAACTGGGAAGCGGATATCGCACGGATGTGGGATGGCTGAAGGCAAATCTCTACTGGATGGATTTCCGCGACGAGATTATTGCCAGCGGCCAAATTGACGACAATGGAGTGCCGATCGCCGGCAATGCCGAAAGGACCGTTCATCGGGGCATAGAGTTGGAAGGATCGGTGTGCGTGGGCTCGTCGCTCACCCTCTCCGGGAATGTCGCGGCCAACGATGATCGGTTCATTCGCCATACGGAATACGTGGTGACAGATTGGAACACGGTTCCTCCCATCACCGCGCCAATCAGGTATAACGACAATCGGCTGGGCGGTTTTCCCACAGTCTTGGGTAATGTGCGCGCGGCGTACAACGTTGGAGGGCTTTTGCTTGGAATACAGCTTCAGCATGTCGGAAGGGTCTACCTCGACAACAGTGAGCGGGAAGAGCTTTCCGTTGAACCAGTGACAGTGGTGAACGCTTCGCTCGAGTACGCGTTTGCCGATGTGCTCGGCTTCCGTTCGCTTGCGCTGAGGGCAAACGTCAATAACCTCGCAAGCAAGCTCTATGCGGCGGCAGGATACGTCGATACGGGTGTGCCGTACTTGATTCCCGCGGCCGACCGGAACTACTTTGCATCAATCACGATTGAACTGTAGAGACTTTTTTCGGTTCAATCACACGCGAGAAAACCGCTGAGCATGCATCCTCCCGCCCGGCGGTCCGCGTGATTGTTGAAGTCCCTTTGCCTCTCGAATTCACACATCGTACATTTGAGTTGCCAAAGGGTGCTGAGGCTTGAACACGGGCGGAAAGGTGTCCAGCCTGGAGTCGTCCTGAGCGTCCGCCTGCCGCGCGCAGGGAGTCGTCCTGAGCGAAGTCGATCTGAGGTAAGTTGTTCGTAAGAGAAGTCGTCCTGAGCGAAGTCGATCTGAGGTAAGTTGTTCGTAAGAGAAATCGTCCTGAGCGAAGTCGATCTGAGGTAAGTTGTTCGTAAGAGAAGTCGTCCTGAGCGAAGTCGAAGGACGACGATGTCAAAATCACATCAATCCAGAGGGGGGAGATGAGAAGGGGATGGGTGTACATTCTTCTCTGTTCCGATGGAAGCTACTACACAGGCTGCACTTCGAATTTAGAAAAGAGAATAAACGAGCACAGTCTGGGAGTTTTCGGGGGATACACGTCAAGCCGGCGACCAGTTGAATTGGTCTTCAGCGAGGAATTCAACGACATTCGCGATGCCATTGCTGCGGAAAGACGGATCAAAGGGTGGACGCGAAGGAAGAAATCCGCGCTGATAAACAGGGACTTCGCGTTGCTTCATGAGCTTGCGGCCTGTCGCAACAAGAACCATTTCTCGAACCGAAAGAAGTAGTGAATCGGGATTTGGTGTGGCATGCCGGTTTGCAGACCCGATCCAGGCCGCCGAAAACCTTGGTGGTGTAGGCTCCGTCATGGTTCGACTTCGCTCACCATGACTCATGGTCGACTTCGCTCACCATGACTCATGGTCGACTTCGCTCACCATGACCTGGTTCGGCTTCCAACCTGCCGCGGGCAGGGAGTCGTCCTGAGCGCCCGCCTGCCGCGGGCAGGGAGTCGTCCTGAGCGCCCGCCTGCCGCGGGCAGGGAGTCGTCCTGAGCGAAGTCGAAGGACGACATTGAGCACCGTACAGTCAAAGGACAACGGATTCCAAAGAGTGATGGAAAAAACAGACCCAAGAGACACCGACACGTCAAAATCTCCGTACGCCCTGATCCTGGCGAATGGCGAAGCCCCCTCGAAGCGTCTGATCCAGACGCTCCGAAAGAATGCCGCGATCTTTGTCTGCGCAGATGGCGGAGCGGACATCGCGGCCCGGCTGAAGCTTCGTCCAGATATTATCCTTGGCGATCTCGACTCGGTATTTGCCACAACCCTGAAGCGATTTCCTCACGCGAAGAAGATTCAGATCGATGATCAAAACTCCACCGATCTTGAGAAAGCGATCGCCTATCTGATCGAGACTGGGTATGATCGCATCGTTGTCGTCGGGGCTGAAGGGAAGCGTCTCGATCACACGATTGGAAATGTCGGGGCTCTCGCGAAATTCAGTGATCGTGCCAGCATCACTCTTGAATCGGATGACGGGACACTGCGCTACGTGGGCCGCGGCACCGAGTTTGAAGCGAAGCCCGGCTCCACCCTCTCGTTGATCCCCCTGACACATTGCGATGGCATCACCACGCAGGGATTGCAGTATCCGTTGAACGGAGAATCCCTGGAGCTGGGGGTGCGGGATGGGACATCGAATCGCGTGACATCGAGTCCGGTTCGCATCACCGTCGAGAAAGGCAACCTGCTGATCTTTTACCGCCACGATGTGTCACCTTCCTCATGACAGTCTCCCTTTCGCTTGTCGATGTCGCGTTGATTGTTCTGTACTTCTCGGCCGTCGTCTACATCGGACTGCGCGCGGCACGCAGGGAAAAGACGAGCACCGATGAATTCCTCCTCGCTGGAAGGGCGCTGACGCTTCCGATGTTTGTCGCGACGCTCGTGTCCACGTGGTACGGGGGGATCTTGGGGGTCGGCGAGTTTTCCTATACGTACGGAATCTCGAACTGGATCGTCTTCGGCGTTCCATACTACGTGTTTGCCCTGATCTTTGCTCTCTTCCTCGCGAAGCGAATCCGCGCCACGAATCTCACGACGATTCCCGATCAGCTCGAAGCGACGTACGATCGGCGAACCGCTCTCGTCGGCAGCGCGCTCACGTTTGTTCTCGTGACACCTGCTGCCTACGTGCTGATGCTCGGAATTCTGTTCCAATTGATCTTCGGACTTGATCTTCGGACGAGCATCTTCATCACAACATTTCTCACCGTATTCTATCTCTATGCCGGCGGGTTTCGCTCGGACGTATGGGCGAATGCGTTCGAGTTCATCATGATGTTCCTCGGCTTCGCGATGATTCTTCCGTTTGCCGCTGAAAAGTTTGGCGGATTTGAGTTTATCCGGGCGAATGTTCCCCCCCTGCACTTGACCTGGCATGGGGGGAATACATGGCAATATATTGCTGTCTGGTTCTTCATCGCACTCTGGACACTCGTTGATCCCGCCTTTCACCAGCGGTGCTATGCGGCGAAGGATGGGAAAACGGCTCAGCGAGGCATTCTCATTTCCATCCTGTTCTGGTTCTGCTTCGATTTTTTGACGAGTACGGCGGGACTGTACGCTCGCGCAACGCTCCCTGATCTTGATCATGCGGCCAACGCGTACCCGATGCTGGCGGAAATCACGCTCCCCTCAATCGCCAAGGGGCTGTTCTACATCGGCATGCTCGCAACAATCATGTCGAGCTTAAGCAGTCTCACCTTCATCTCCGCAATGACGATCGGAAATGACATTGTCGGACGAATTGCGCAGACAATGAATCGGGAGCAGTTGGTCAATCGGTGGACCAAGATCGGGCTCATCATCTCCGCTCTCTTCTCGATCGGTTTGGCGCTCGCGGTCCCTTCCGTCGTTGAACTCTGGTACACCATCGGCACCGCGATCATCCCGGGTCTGGTTGTGCCCGTGCTGGCGAGTTATTCGCGACGGCTTCGCATTGATTCTCGATTCGCATTCGCCGCGATGCTGATTGGATGGGGGCTCTCGACGTCGAGTCTTCTCTACGGTCAATTCATTGCCGGTGGGGATCAACCATCCTACCTCTTCGGCATGGAACCCATGTATCCCGGATTGATCGCGTCGCTTCTCGTATGGGGAATCGGTGTCTGGAAATTTCGGAGGGAGCAAAGAACACAAGAGGGTTGGAACAAGCCATCGGAGAAACAATAAACCTTCCGAAGGGATTTCGAGACTTCTGCGATGCCCTTCGGAAGGTTCATCATGCGCAGTCGGGGTTTTCCTCCCGACCGCACGTTATCACGCGTCTTTCTACAATCCGAACAGGATGGAAACCGTCAGTAGCACCGAGTTGATTGACCGCGCGTTTCCGATGAAATGCTTGTCGTCCCCTGCACGATAGAGCGGATCCTTCTCATCGTTCAAGGCCAGATACGAATCCAGCCGCTGATCATCCTTCAGATTCACATCCTCCCATGTCTTTCCCGATATGTTCATCAGCGCGTACTCGATTCCGACGTCAAGAGTCGTGAACGTACCGAGAGAAACCAAAATACCTCCGTTCACACCCACACCGATGCGTGATGCCGACTGAACCCTGTGCGTCCCGCTCGGAAGCTTGGTAACTCCCTGGATCTTAATCTCTCCGGAAAACGAATGGAAGGCGGCATTTGCCCCAAGATACGGTGTCACCGGCATCAGTGGGACGCCGAGGTGGAATTCGGGACCGACTTTCATGGAAAAGATCGTCTGTGAGATTTCCAGTGAGCCCTGGCCGGGAAGTGCCTCGCCGCTGTTCGAGACCGTGCCGTAGTCCACCTGTCCCGCCAGTTTGAATCCCAATAATCCTATCCGTGCCTTTGCGTTCAGATTGTATCCTGTTGAGAAGCCATACTTGGTTCCTGCATAGTGATCTGCCGTTGTTCCCGCGAAATCATCCATCGGCATGCGAACACCGGCTCCGCCCCCCACCTGCAACGTGACCTGTGCAAGAACAAGCGGGTGCATCGCGAGCGTCGCGAGGGCGATACTGAGCGCGCGTTTCCAACTGGTGGTTTTCATACCTCGGCTCCTTCTGTCGTTCTCTATTTTGTGTCAAGAATGATCGGGAGGCCGTCTTTTCCTGCTCCGATGATCACGACCTTTGCATTCGCTGAATTGGCGAGTTTCTCCGTTGCCTCGATTCCTTTCCACCGGAGAAGTTGCTCGCTGATTCCCTGCGCGACGATTCGCTGGAAATCGGAGATCCCCTGCGCCTCGATCCGTTTTCGATCCGCCTCTTGTTTTTCCTTGGCAAGGATAAACTCCATGCGCTGGCTCTCCTGGTCTGCTCTCTGTTTCTGCTCGATTGCGTCGGTGAGTTGCGGCGGGAGCCCGACGTTGCGCAACGGCGTGCTCTCAACAATAACACCGCGAGGAGCGACGATCTTGGCGAGTTCCTCGAGAATCGCGACACCGAGACGTTCACGCTCCGTCGAATAGAGCGCGCTGGCCTGAAAACTTGCCGTGACAGCGCGACTAATGGATCGGAATTGCGGAATCAGGACGATGTTTTCGTAGTCGCCTCCTACGATAGTCTGGTAAACCCGAGCGGCCGAGTCGGGATTAAGCCGGTACAGCACACTGATTTCAAGTCCGATTGTCAATCCCTCACGGGAAAGGACTTGCATCAATTCCTTGTGCTCCTTTGTCTGCACCGAATACTTGTGAACCTTGGCGAGAGGATTTACCGGATTGATGCCGGCGGAGAGCGGTCGCTCGGATACAATTCCAAAGAAATCGACAACGCCGACGTGCCCGGCCGGAATGACGGTGAAGAGTTGGGAGAGCGCAACGACGAGGAAGAGCAGAGCGACGCCTCCGGAGATTGTGGCAGAAGTCTGGAACACAGGATTGCGCTCCTCGCGTGCTTTTTTGCTGGCCGAACGCCACGCGAAAAACGACCCCAGGGCAACGATAAAACTCACGATGAACAACATGGTTCCCTCCTTATTGATAGATGAGATTGAATGAGCGCAGTTAGTTCATCAAACGCCATGATTGAAACGATTGACGCTTCCAGTTCTCAATCCAAAAACCGACACCGGGTCTTCCCTTAAGATGCTCTTCAGAGAATTCCCTCAGCACCGATGCGGCCCGTTCGAAGTGGCTATCGAGCTGATAGAGAAAGTATCTCGGTGGGGCATTCCGGGCGTAACCGGTCACGGTGCGGTCATACGGCCATCGCCCCTCTTCAGGAGAAACAATCTCGCGGACCGGAACGCGTTTCTTCAGTGAATCGACGTATGCGCCGACGAGCCACTCGTCGCCCGCCATCGTACCGGCAAACAGAGCGAACGATTGTCGTGGATAACGCCAGGCAAGGCGTTCCATGGGCCGCGAAATGCTTGTATCAATCGGCAACAGATGAATTGTGGCGCTCGTGATTGTGAGTTCGTACCGATCGCGTCGGCCATTCATTTCCACGTGAAGCAAGAATGTTCCTGCGGGCAGATCAATGAAATTGACGGATGCTGCCGGGCCCAGTGCTGTTGCGCAGATCGGACCGATCGATGCACCGTGGATGAGGAGAAAAATGCCGTCCCCTCGCTGGAGCAGCGTGTGAAGAACCGAGTAGTTTACGCACCCGAAAATCTGCTCCGTTCTCATGAGAATGCTGACGACGGGCGGAACTGCTTCGCCCCGGTGAAACTCCGCAACGCGAATTTCAACCTTTCCTTCAATCGGTACAATGGTCAACGGAACTTCCCCGAAATCGGTTGCGCACGAGGGGATCATGAGAACGAGGGAAAGCGCAAGGAGGAGAGGTCGGGGGTGGCTCATCGCAAGGTGTCAAATCTGGGGACCTGTACCGTCACGGAGATGCGAGCATTCACAGCGGCAACGTACAAAGTTTTCCAATCGGTGTCAATTCTTTCGTGTGATCGGTAATTGATGCGCGTGCAGAATTTGCGTATCTTTTGCTCCGAAAGGAACAAATATGGTCGAACTTGCAATAGAGGCGGCGCGCGAGGCGGGAAGACTTCTCCGGCTCCACATTGGTCGGCCGCGTGACATCGAAGTGAAACTCGGTCAGGAAACGAATCTTGTAACCGACGCGGACAAGAAAGCGGAAAAGACAATTATCCGCGTCATCAAATCGCGATACCCATCACACGACTTCCTCGCGGAGGAATCGGGACTGCACAATCAGGTGTCGGACTATCGTTGGATTATCGATCCGCTGGATGGAACGACAAACTTCGCCCATGGCGTGCCCATCTTCTGTGTCTCGATTGCGCTCGAACATAAAGGAAGAATCATTCTGGGTGTGGTCTATGATCCAAACCTCGATGAACTCTTCGTCGCGGAGAGGGGAAGAGGGGCGTTCGTGAACAGCCGACCCATTCGGGTCTCCAAGACGTCTCTGCTGCGTGAGAGTCTGCTGGTCACGGGTTTCCCGTACAACATTGCCGACAATCCCGATCGAGCAATCGAGCGCTTTGTCGCTTTCCTGAAGGAGGCACGGGCCGTGCGCCGGCTCGGTTCGGCGGCTCTCGATCTCTGTTACGTTGCCGCGGGACGCTTCGATGGCTTCTGGGAGGTGTTCTTGAATCCGTGGGATATGGCCGCGGGCGTGTTGCTGGTCGAGGAGGCGGGGGGAACGTTTACGGATTTTCGAGGTCATCCATCCTCGGTGTATGACAAGCAAGTCCTCACCTCGAACGGATTGATCCACGATTCAATGATTCGCGTTCTCAAACAGGTGGGTGAACAACCGCGGCGGTAGTGCCCCTTAGGTCGGGCACACGTCAACCTTCTCACGTGCCCGGGGCAGATGATTCGATGCTACTCCTGCTTGTAGCGCTTCGCAGCACCCGGAGGGATGGTATAGATATAGCTCTCGAGGTACTCCAGGCTTCGCTCTTTCTCGTCAAGATCGATCTGGAGGAGATCGCGGAGCGAAACCATACCTATCAATTTATCACCGGAGACGACGGGAAGATGTCTGCAGTGGGCCTTCTGCATCTTCGTGAGACATGAATCGTAGGTTTCATCGGATTGGGCGACGACGATCTTTGTCGTCATGACCTCCTTGATGATGGTCTTCTTGGGATCGAGCCCGCGTGCAATCACGCGAGTTACCACATCCCGTTCGGAAAAGATTCCCACCAGACGATTCTCAGACACAACAGGAACGGCGCCGATTTTGTTTTCGGCCATCTGGCGCGCCGCGTCCTCAACCGACATTTCCGGCGATGCTGCATAGAGGGGCCTGTCTTGAACGATCTCGCTGATGGATTTCATGGTTCCTCCCGTCAAAGTGTCAACCTCGTCATGCCACACAAAAGTGTCCGTCGGACTCGGCGTGCGGTATCAAAATAATATCTTTTGGACTCCGAGGCAAGGTGGCGAGGCCTGAAGGGGAGACCTCGTCACCGTCGCGCTCTCTTCTTAAACGCGATAATGGCATCCCACGCTGGTCTTGTTTTGCCAGGCCGCGCTTGTGACGATGATCGCCGCGCGCACGGCGTTCCGAAGACCGATGAGTGCGTCGGTGAGACGGACGGCCTGATAGAATCGCTCAATTTCAAATTCCAGATGCCGCAGTTCGTGCAGAGCTCGTGTCAGCCGTCGCGTGCTGCGCGCGAGCCCCACATAGTTCCACATGACATGCTTGATGACGCTCATGTCCTGACTGATGAGTGCCGTATCAGGCGGCTCCTTCCCGGTGTCCTGCCACGGAGGAATGTCGGCAGCATTGAGCGTGTGGACAGTGGTGATCGAGGAAGAGATGTCCTGAGAGGCGCGGGAGGCCCAGACCAGTCCTTCAAGCAACGAAGTGCTCGCGAGTCGATTTGCGCCATGAAGTCCGGTACATGAGACCTCTCCCACCGCGTAGAGATTGTTCACCGATGTTCGTCCCCATTCGTCCACCCACACGCCTCCACAGAAGTAGTGCGCGCCGGGAACAACGGGGATTGGCTCCGTGGAGATATCCACGCCGTACTTCAGGCATTCTCTGTGAATCGAAGGAAACCTCTTCCGGATGGCATCCGCCGACATGAAGGAGGCGATGTCGAGGAAGAGATGGTCTGCTTTTTGCGCGAGTAGCTCGAGATGGATGCTCCGCGCGACGATATCGCGAGGGGCCAGGTCTTTCCACTCCGCATCGTAACGCTCCATGAAGAATTCTCCGCGGGCGTTGATCAGTCGTCCCCCTTGACCTCGCACAGCTTCCGAAATGAGAAATGACGGAGCGTTTTGCTTGTAGAAGACGGTCGGATGAAACTGAATAAACTCCGCGTTGATCACCCTTGCGCCGGCACGATTTGCCATCGCAATCCCGTCGCCTCGGGCGCAGGGAGGATTCGTTGTTCGGAGATAGATTTGGCCGAGTCCCCCTGTCGCGAGAATCGTCTTTTGCGCGACACATCTCACGACGTTTCCACTTTCCTGGTCCAGCAAGTAGGCACCAACACATGAGAGGGGATTGTAGATGGCAAGTCGCTGTCGCGAGTGATGGGCAGGGGTCAGCAAATCAACCGCCGTGTGAGATGGCAACAAGGCGATGTTCGGGTATCGACGGAGCGCTTCGATCAACCGTGTCTCGATCGCGAGTCCTGTGGAATCTCCCACATGGATGATGCGATCGGAGGAGTGCCCCCCTTCCCGAATAACAGACAATTCGTGCCCTTTCCCCTCTTCGAACTGTATCCCAAGTTTTTCAATCAGTATCTCGCTGACGAGCCGAGGTCCTTCGGTTGCCAGGATTTCGGCGGCCCGCGGGCTTGAGAGTCCGGCTCCCGCACGCAGAATATCGTTCATCAACGATTCCGCAGATCCATCCGCGCTTTTGTAAACAATTCCCCCCTGTGCATATCGCGTGCTCGATTCGCCGGGATCGGCATTGCATGTCGCAACCGTTACGTGGTGTCCCGTCTCGGCAAGAAGCAGCGCGGCGACCCCGCCGGCAATTCCGCTCCCGAGCACGAGGACTTCAGTCTCATGAACTTCCGGCATGTCTCTTCTCGTGGTTGTTGACAAAATGTATGAACAATCGATACGCGAAGCAACCGGGGTAGTGCCCGGGCGTTGAATCCACCGTTACCGATTTTCTTGCAATCAACCCATTATGTCGGTACATTCACCCCGGCGAGAGGACAAGCGTTCGAACTTCATCTCGCTCTATCGAACGAAATTAACCAGGAGAACACAGAAACGATGAGAATTGGAATCCTCACAGGAGGGGGCGATGTGCCGGGATTGAATCCGTGTATCAAAGGCGTCGTCTATCGCGCTCTCGAAAACAACAATGAAGTGATCGGTATCCGCAAGGGGTGGGGGGGATTGCTTTGGTATGATCCCGCGGCGAAAGACAATGAAGGATCGCAGTATGTGAAATTGACGCGCGTAAATACTCGTACCATCGATCGGACCGGTGGAACATTTCTGCACACCTCTCGGACAAATCCCGGAAAGGTGAAAAAAGAGGATATTCCGCCATTTCTGAAGAGTGCCGAACATGAGAAACTCGCTTCGGATCAACGGATAGATTTCACGCCGCACATCCTCCGCGTGATTGAACACCTCGGCATTGACGTGATCATTGCCATCGGTGGAGACGATACGCAAAGCTACGCGCTCCGATTGCACAAAGAGGGATTTCCGGTCATTGCAATTCCCAAGACAATGGACAATGATGTCTACGGGACCGACTACTGCATCGGGTTCTCGACAGCGATCACCCGGAGCGTGGATTTCATCACGTCGCTTCGGACCGTTGCAGGATCACACGAGAGAATCGCGGTCGTGGAATTATTCGGCAGAAACTCGGGTGAGACCTCATTGATCACCGGGTATCTGGCTGGAGTCGATCGCGCGATTATCTCCGAGGTTCCGTTTGATCCAGACAAGCTTACGCACTTTCTCTTGGAAGATCGGAAGGCCAATCCGAGCAATTACTCCATCGTGACGATCTCCGAAGGAGCCTCGATGATCGGGGGGGGGATTGTCCAGTCGGGTGAGGAAGATCCATACGGTCATCGGAAACTTGGGGGCATCGGCCTTCAGACCGAGGCGTACATCAAGAAGAAGGGGAATGTCCATACGCTCTATCAGCAGGTGGCCTATCTCATGAGAAGCGGCGAACCCGATGCGCTGGATCGCATGGTTGCGTTCAGCTATGCGGCGATCGCTGCCGATCTCGCGCTGAAGAAAGACGCGGGCAAGATGGTCGTATTGCGAGAGGGAAAATATACGACCGTTCCCATCGACACGCTCACACAGGGAGTCAAACGCGTCGATGTCGATGCGTTCTACGATTCCGCGAACTACCGGCCGAGGATCAAGAATCTGATGGGCAAGCCCATGTTCTTGTATTGATGTCGAATTGCAAATGATGGTTGCAGCCGATCAAACGAGGATGTCGACGGCTTCAGCTAACCCGCCCTCGGAGTGAGCGAACCAGCATCTGACCGATCATCCACATCGCCTATGAGATTCCTTCGATTCCTGATCTTCGGTGTCTGTACCCTCCTTATCTTCGCGGCGCTCAACAATCGAATCGGACAAATCCCTCCCCTCGGGAAATTTCTCAATCCCTTTTCCGGATTCTGGGCAAACAACCGGTACATGGATGTGCTTCCTCCCTCTGTGGACGTGGATGAACTTTCGCGTCCGGTCACGATCCTCTGGGATGACCGGAGAGTCTCCCACATTTTTGCGGAAAACACGGAAGATCTTTTCTTTACCCAGGGGTATGTCACGGCGATGGACCGTCTCTGGCAGATGGACTTCCAATCGTATGCGGCGGCCGGGCGGATCTCGGAAATCGTCGGCGAGGCGACGCTGGAATTCGATCGGCTGAGACGACGTATTGGGATACCGGCGGCTGCGAAGATTGCGGAGCGGGAGATTCTGCATCATCCGGAAACGCGCGCGGCAGCCGAAGCATATACCTCCGGTGTCAACGCATTCATACGCACACTCCGGTACAAGACGCTGCCGCTTGAGTACAAGATCTTCGATTACTGGCCGGAACATTGGACTGTCTTCAAAAGCGCTCTACTCTTGAAATCGTTCTCCTATACGCTCTCCTTCAGGAATCCAGAAGCGATCCAGACACGCACGCGTGAGGTCCTGGGTGATTCACTGATGAATGTTCTCTCTCCGATCTATCCTCCGTACATGGATCCAGTCGTACCGGCCGGAACGTCATGGAATTTCAGAAGGACCAATCTGCAGTCGACATCGGAAGGAAGGAACGGATTTCCGACGAGTCGGCTCAACTTTGAGCACGGGGATCCTCCGGTTGAAGGAAGCAACAACTGGGCGATCTCCGGAGTGCGATCCAAAACTGGTTTACCGATCCTCGCGAGCGATCCGCATCTTTCGCTGACCCTTCCCTCCATCTGGCATGAGATTCAGCTCGTTGGACCCGATCTCAACGTTTACGGCATCACCTCACCGGGGGCGGCGGGGGTACTCTTTGGGTTCAACCAGCATGTCGCGTGGGGCATGACGAACGGCGGCAGCGATGCCCTGGACTACTACCGGATTACGTTCAGAGACGAACACCGAACCGAATACAAATTTGACAACTCCTGGTTGCCGGTGACAATGCGCATCGACACGATTTCTGTACGAGGACAAAAGGCAATCATCGACACAGTCTTGCTTACTCACTTCGGTCCTGTTGTCTTCTTACCGTCGGATAGCTTGACAGATCCCCAAATACCCCCTGGTGCGGCGCTTCGATGGATCGCGCACGATCCCTCGAATGAATGGCTGTCATTTTTGCGGCTGAACAGAGCGCGAAATCTGGACGAAGCCCTCAGGGCGCTGGAGCACTTCGATTCCCCAGTGCAGAATTTTGCACTCGCCGATGATGCCGGGGAGATTGCAATCGTCCACAACGGGAAGCTCCCGATCCGATTGCCGGGCCAGGGAAGGTTCTTGAGTGATGGTGCGGATCCGAAAACAGAATGGAATGGATGGATTCCCCGGTCCCATCTTCCTCAGGTCCGCAATCCGAAGCGTGGATTTGTGAGTTCCGCGAATCAGAATCCGGTCGACCAAAGCTATCCGTACTACCTCGGCGATGGATACGCCACGTTTGATCGCGGCGCACGCATCAACACACTCTTGGAGAACGCGTCGGGAGTCCAAGGTGAAGATATGCTCCGCATGCAAATCGACGACGCGAGCATCTATGCACAGAAGATCATGCCGACCATCCTCTCGATGATTCCCGTCGAGAAGCTTTCGGACCTCGAGCGTCGATGCTATGAAGAGCTGATGAAGTGGGAGTACAATTACCGGGCGGACATGATTGCGCCCACGCTCTCGGAAACGTGGATGGTTGAAATCTCCGATGCCATCTGGCTCGATGAGATCGACCGGCCCGACGGCATCCTCGCTCGACCCCGGCGGGATGTCACGTTGCATCTCATCCTTACACAACGGTCGTCTCCTTTCTACGACAACCGGTCCACGCCGGCAGCCGAAACCTTGACGGATATTCTTCTGCAGTCGTTCAAATCCGCCTGTCGGAAACTCGAGGAACGTCATGGCGCCTACGGCCCTCGCTGGAGGTGGGGACAGGCAAGAGGAACAACGCTGGGACACCTTGCCCGGATTCCGGGAATGGGGAGGTACAAACTCGAGACGAGCGGAAACTTCAACACGATCAACGCGATGTCGGGTTCGTTCGGACCTTCCTGGCGAATGGTGGTCGAGCTTGGCTCCATGCCGAAGGCGTTGGGAATCTATCCTGGGGGACAGTCGGGCAATCCCGGATCACGGGAGTACGATGCTTTCGTGGATGATTGGGTGGAGGGAAGAGCGTACGAGCTGCTTTTCCTCTCATCACCCGATATCCAGCATTCCCGCCTTCCGTTTACGACGATCATGAAAGGCAAGCCATGATTGACATCTTGATTATCATCGTTCTTCTTTTCATTCTCCACACGATCACCGATTTCTGGTGGTGGATTATTGTTGTTCCGCTCGTCTATGCGTTCTTCCGGGCACATTCGAGAGGATCAGCATTTCGGATGGGCTCGCTCGCAGCGGGTATCCTCTGGCTCGCGGTCGGCCTGTATCAGCTCTTGACGGCGGCCGATCTCATCGCACGACGAGTCGCGGAGATGATGGGATTGGGAAACCCGTGGATCGTTTTGTCGATCACCGTCATCGTTGGCGCGCTCACCGGCGGATTTGCGGCGAGCACTGGATATCACCTCGCTGTGGGATTCGGCATTCGAAGAAATCCACCGCAACGAAAGGAGAAGGACACCGATGCTGTCACCTGAAGAGCGTCGCCGCCGGATTCAAAGCATCAAGAACTTCCCGAATCAGCTTCGTGAACAATTGAGCGCGATCTCAGATGCTCAAATGAACACTCCGTATCGACCCGATGGTTGGACTGTCCGACAGGTCGTGCATCACCTGGCCGATGCTCACGCGAACACGTACATCCGAATGAAGCTCGTGTTGACGGAAGACAACCCTCCATTGAAAACCTATCAGCAGGAAGACTGGGCAACATTGCCCGATGGGAGGGCGTACTCGATCGACGCATCGGTTCAAATGCTCCAGGGTCTTCATGAACGGCTCGCGTATCTGCTCGATCATATCCCTGACGTGAGCTGGAGCCGGACGGGAATGCATCCCGAGCGGGGAATCATGACGCTCGATGATTTGTTGGTCACGATATCGAACCACTGTGCTACTCATCTCCAACACATCGAACAGGCACCATCATCCGGCCGATAACCCCCATCGTCCGCACATCAGTGTTGACGTGTCCGTATTGTGGTTTCGCGGAGGCCGCTGCCATGGAGATCGATTCATGCCTCTATTTCCATGAATGCCCGCGGTGCAAAGCGATCCTCCGCCCGAAAAAGGGTGAATGCTGTGTCTTCTGCTCGTTCGGTTCAGTGAAGTGTCCTTCCCGACAACTCTCGCGGTAGTCACCCATTCAACATGGAGGAGCTGATATGAGACAATCCACCCGACTCACGCTTCGCTGGTTGATCCACCTGATACTCGCGCTCGCCGTTCTCCCGGCAAGGGGGTTTGCCCAGAGTACACCGTTTCTCTCCGATGATGAAATTCGGATGTTGCAGAACGAAATCTCGGGCGATCGATCGTTCGAGCACATTCGGGCACTCAGTCGTTGGCATCGAGAATCAGGAAGCGAAGGGTACTTCAAAGCGGTGGATTATGTCCTTGAAGCGGCTAAGGCGGCGGGGCTGGAAGAGGTCCGTTTCGTGGAACAACCATTGATGAGTCAGAGCTACACCGCGCGTACTGCGGAGCTCTGGATGATCGAGCCGGTTGAGATCAAACTCGCGGATATCGGTGACCATGCACTCTTTCTGGCCGATGGAAGTCATTCAGCAAACCTTTCTGCGGAATTGGTGTGGATTGGTGACGCGAATACAGAACGTCTGAAGAACATCGATGTCAAGGGAAAGATCGTACTGACAAGCTCATCACCAGGACGCGCGGTGGTCAATGCCGTTTGGGCGAAAGGAGCGATCGGGGTAGTGTGTTATCCGACCTCAGAGGGCAAAAGCATACTTGATTTCCCCGATCAGATCGCATGGACGCGGATTCCGATGGTTCCACCCGAAGGGAAACAAGGGACCTTTGCATTTGTTCTTTCGCCTCGGAAAGGAGAAATGCTGAAAGAACTTCTGGAAACCGGCGAGATGCAGGATATCTTTGCAACCGGCAAGCGCACGAAAGGGGGGCGCGTTGTCCTGAAAGCCAAAGTCGAAACAGAAATTTCCGAGGTCCTTGCGAAAACGGGATTCGTGGAAGGATGGATTCGAGGCACGAAATATCCCGATCAACAGATCGTCATCACGGCCCATCTCCAGGAAGAGCAGGGATCGGCAAACGATGACGGGAGCGGTTGCGGTAACATTCTCGAACTTGGTCGCGTGTTCACAAAACTGATCAAGGAAGGAAAGATGCCGCGCCCGCTTCGGGATATCCGGTTCTGGTGGACCGATGAAATCTATTCCGAGTACCGGTACTTCATGGACAATCCGGAAGAGCCGAAGAGGTTTTTGGCAAACCTCCACCAGGATATGACGGGAGCGAATCAGTCTATGGGGAATCGTGTGCAGCATCTGATATTCGCTCCCCACTCACGCACGTCATACCTCGATGCGATCTTTGAGAGCGTCGGGACCTATGTGATTCAGACAAACAATGCGTTTCTCGCGGCGAGCCGTCAGGGTGGATTGCCGCGTCCGTTTACGCGTCCCATCTATGCGACGCGTGGCACGCGGCAGGGATACAACGCGCGGTTTGTTCCCTATTTCGGATCATCCGATCACATGTGCTTTCTGGATGCACACATCGGTGTGCCTGCTGTGGGAATGATCAATTGGGACGATGAGTTCATTCATTCAACCGACGATGATCTCGACAAGATCGATCAAACGCAGCTGCAACGAAATAACTTCATTGTTGGTGCAATGGCCTTCGTCCTCTCTTTCGCAGAGAAGGATGATGTTCGATTGATTGTCGGAGAAACGTACGCCCAGGGTGCGAAGCGCCTCTCGAACGATCTTCAATCGGCCATGGACATTCTGCGTACAGGGAAGGGAGATGCCGCGTCGCGATGGAAGGATGCTCTTATCGTGATTGAACAAGGTGTCGAACGAGAGGTGCGGGCGGTGAGATCGGCTGCGGTGTTTGCAGGAAATGATAAGAACTCCGTGAGTGAAGTCGAAAAACTCGCCGGCCACGTTCGCGAGAGCGGAAAGGAACATGTTGCCGCAATTCAAACATACTATCGGCAGCTGTACGGAAAGACTCCGTCAGCGGTTGCCCTGACTCCGGATGAGCAGAAGGCCGCGAAAAAGACTCCGACCAATAATCCTCAACTGGCTGAGTACTTCCAGAAACGCCAGCAAACGCGATACCGGGGAGGTCTGCACGGTTTGATGAGAGAAGAGGTCTACCGGTTTGTGGATGGGAAGAGAAGCTACTACGACATCTACAAGGCGGTGCGCGCCGAGGCGTTGACGACCGGATCATGGTACTACGGGACCGTTGAGCTTGCTGATGTTGTCGGCATGCTTGATGCGGCAGTTGGAACGGGAGCGCTGAGCCTCCGGTAGGGGCTGTCCCAGAAAATTACCGAGAGTCACAGTGAGCGAAGTCGAACTGTGACATTGGAGCGAAATCGTGGCTTCGACGGAGTCTAGCCCGCCGCATACGTCGACTCCGCTTCCCGAAGGGACCCTTTGGGGCAGTATGACGGCGGGCCTCAGCCTGACGATTTCGCTCTAGGGAGGACTTCTGGGACAGCCCCTACTCGCCGATACGGAATTCGGCATCGTCAGGTCTGATCTCGTCATGCATCCGCTGGAGAGCAACGTACGCTCCCTCGCTTCCGCGTCGAGCGATTGATCGATATATCCGGACAGCGAGGGGACGATTCTGCGGAAGGCCGATTCCTTTTTCGTGGCAATACGCGATCGTAAGATGGGCAAGGATCGAACCCTCATTCACGGCGGCATGAAGAAACTGCAGATCTTCCTCGAGCTGGTCTGATTCCTTCCCGAGAATCCGATTGACGGCGAGTCGAATCTCCGCCTCTTTGCTCCCTCGCTCCGCAGCGCGAGTCCAGTACGCCATTGCCTTCTGACGATCCTGCGGCATCCATCTTCCCGATGCCGCATTGACACCAAGCTCAAGCAGCGCATCGGAAAAATCCTTCGAAGCCGATTGAGTAAGGAGTCCAAGGGACTGTTGCTCTGTCAGTCGGAAATCGATTCGTAACGCGAGAAGACCTGCCCACACATACTGCGCCACGGGATCTTCTGCTTTTGCGCGCTTCTCGAGGAGTGCTGCAAATTCCCGCTGATAGACCAGGTCTCGCAGCAGCTCATACGCGCGTGGGTAGTCGAGTCGGAGAGCGCTCAGATAGTGAGCCGCGGCTTGGAGAGGGTCTTTGGGGCACGTCGCCCCGAGCTCGAAACATCGTCCTAACAAGACCCGCGCCTCCGGACTGCCGAACATGGACGCGCGTCGAATCATCTCCCACGATTCTCCGCTCCGGGTGACGTTCAAAATACGTTTCAAGCTCGCAATGTCCCTGAGGATGCTTTCCGTTTGCTGAATGAAATCGTCCGGTTCTGTGCCGGCCGAGTCACTCCCGAAGTTGAGGAAGATAAATTCACGTGGGTCTTTCTGACGTGCCGCGGATCCCGTTGTATCCCGACGCTTCTGGGCCGAAGTGTCGGGAGCGATCCGATCATATCCTTTTTTCTGAAACTCGGCAAGTGCTTCCTGAGCCGGCTCCAGATCCGCGTCAGCGGCCATCTTCATCAGCCGGTACGCCTCAGAGAGGTTTCTGGTTACAACGAGATTTTCGGTGAGCATGAGTGCAACGATGAACTGTGCCTCCGGCATTCCCTGGTCCGAAGCATGCCGCTGGAGGCGATAGGCGAGAAAGGGATCCCATTCGGTTCCCCAGCCGTTCATGTAGAAGAGACTCAAATTGTACTGTGCGAGTGAGAGTCCCCGGTCTGACGCTTTCTTGATCCACTCGAAGGCCTTTGAGGTGTCGGCAAACAAACCATGACCGGCGATATAGCGGAGTCCGAGCTCATGTTGGGCACGGAGATCGCCCGCGTTTGCTTGCTGTACCAGTTGAAATCCCTCCCAGAGCTGATAATCGAGATCGGATTCTTTGATCAGAGAAGAAGGGGAGAGTTTCAAGCGTTTTGATTTGAGCTGAGCTTCGCCGGAAACTGATCCTGTGAGGAGAATGAGGGTGAGAAGAAATAAGCGCAGGACGTTTGTTGATGAAGGGAATGAAGCCACAGGATCAAGATTCTAGAAGAATTTTTCGTACTGTACAGTATAGGATTTTTTCTAATGAATTGAATCTATCGAGCGTGGATTTTGTATCAACGTGACCAAAGCTAAATCGCAGAGACGCACCTGCCTGACGGAGTGCCACGCACGTAGGCAGGGAGGTCGCGGAGGGCGCGCAGAGAATGATGGTCGATCGCTCAGTCCCTCTGCGGTAAATTGAAAACAAAAGGGTCTCACTTTCAGTTGTGCTTGGTCTGACCTATCTTGGTCAGTGCAATCCAGCAAACTTTCAGAAAGGAGACCCACAATGCGTATCCGAAAGTTAACCGAG
>Ga0194127_10000087_pt1 | contig 136153 bp, 125 predicted proteins | sample TA2KigC100mmetaG_FD_148624 | JGI IMG/M metagenome (GOLD analysis project Ga0194127, IMG submission 148624) | Freshwater microbial communities from Lake Tanganyika, Tanzania - TA2015036 Kigoma Deep Cast 100m | ecosystem: Environmental > Aquatic > Freshwater > Lake | place: Tanzania: Lake...
TTCTACTAGTATTAGTTTGATAAATAATCTTTAATCAATATTTAGAGACATTTGCTACTATTTTTGACTAATATCACCTTGATCTTAATCGTTAATTTCTCGACAAACTTGGTTCAGAAGTAATATTGTATCCGTTTTGATTTATTGATGCATGTTTTCAGAAGTATATCTCCTCAAATTGCCCCCCTAAATTTATCAGTGTCTATGCGTAATAAAAGTCTGATTTCTTGATCATTTTCAATCTCTGGACTTCGATGTACCAATGCCATTGATTTGCTCTGCGGATATTCTTCTCCTTTCAGAATCGCAATATGACCAACACTGATTTCATGAATGTCATTTTGGTCAATGACTATATCATCATTTGTGCTATGTGAATATAATGCACCTCTATTTACATTGTCTTCCGATAGCCATAAAGTTCCTCGTCCCACATAAGTACTCAATAGTCTCAAATCATGAATATCGGTGTGGAATCGCTTGCACATATCTGATTCAACTCGCTCAAATGTCAGACTGTATATAGTAGAAGATGATAATTTCGAGAAAACGTGTAATGTTGAAATGATGTCCTCACATACTCGTGGACACTGCCAGTTATGTATAATGGTATGCTTATTCAATTGATCAATGATTTCTTCAATTGAACCTCTGTAATTGAATTTGATTTTATGTTGTATCAATTGTATAAGTTCAGTTTTTAAAAAGTCAATATCTCTTTGCAGAATCGCAATGCTTTTATTAGATTCAGATATTCTGTGTAGTATTTCTGGAGTATCTCCATACACATAACTCGCCTTTGTATTCTGTTCCATGAATTATTCTATAATAATTAAGACTCATCTTTACTACTGATACAAATATATCAATTTTTGATAATGCAACAGTGTTGCATGTATATTTTTTTAAAAAACATGAAAAAGTCACGAAACACTTTAGCAAAGACTGAAGTACTAAAACTAATTAGTGAATCTGAGACCGCTTTATCTCATACTGAAATTCATGAGTTTCTTCATGATTTTTGCGATAGGGTGACTATTTACAGAGTATTGGAGAGATTAAATGAAGAGGGGTTAGTACACAAGGTAATTAACAGAGACGGAATTCTCAAATATGCAAAGTGTAGAGATTGCTCAGATATTCACAATGATGAGCATTTACATTTTAGTTGTTTGAAATGTGATGGGGTTACTTGCTTAAATCATAAAATGCCCAAGTACAAATTACCAGATGAGTATGTTGTAACAGAAACACATTTTTTGTTGACTGGTATTTGTCCGAACTGCTCCTGTAAGGCGTGATTACAATTAATCGGAGATAAATCCCATACCCTACGATTGAAATCAAGTATAACAAAAAGGATAATAGCTATATTTAATGCCAAGTAATAAAATAGTAGCATTTAATATTCTTTTTCCCAACTTTCAAGTCCCTGGTTGACAGAAATATAGTTTTAATGCGGACAGACTGAGTGAGGGTGTTGAAGAAAACAAAACAACGACAAACACGTGGACTCCCCTAGGTATACTGCCCCCAAAAATGTCAAACTTTTGGGGTGCAGTCCACGAAGGAGGCCATTAACATTTACGCTGAGATTTTAACGAGTAGATCGACCACTCTGTTTGAATAGCCCCATTCATTGTCATACCAACCAACCACTTTCACGAGATTCCCCATTGCCATCGTAGAATCAGCATCAAAAATGCATGAATGAGGATTGCCAATGATGTCAACCGATACAAGGGGATCTTCGGAATATTCCAAAATGCCTTTCAAATAGGAGTCAGCGGCGGATTTCATTGCTGTGTTGATTTCATCTTTTGTGACATCTCTTTTGAGTATTGCCGTGAAATCAGTGACCGAACCGTCGGGGGTTGGCACGCGGAATGAGAATCCATCCAATTTGCCTTTCAGTTCGGGAAGCACTTCGCCAACTGCTTTAGCAGCACCAGTCGTTGTGGGAATGATGCTCACAGCCGCGGAGCGCGCTCTGCGAAGATCTTTATGAGGAAGATCCAAAATGCGCTGATCATTGGTATAGGCATGAACGGTAGTCATATACCCTTTTTCAATACCGAAAGCATCATTGAGTACTTTCACCATGGGGGCAAGACAATTCGTTGTGCAGGATGCATTTGAAAGTACGGTTTCAGCGCCTGTCAAGGCAGAATCATTCACGCCTAGCACGACTGTTCTATCAAGAGCATCTTTTGCTGGTGATGTAAGAATGACCTTTTTTGCATGCTTCAAATGTTTTGATAATTGTTCTTTGGAGCTGAATACTCCGGTGGATTCAATCACACAATCCAAGTTGGACCAAGGAATAGATTCAATGGATTTTTCAGCGCTGATGGCTATTGTTTTGCCATTGACGATGATAGAAGAATCACTTGCTGTGACTTCTCCGGAGAATCTTCCGTGCACGGAATCAAACTTGAGAAGATGAGCCAATGTTTTGGCATCTGTCAGATCATTGATGCCTACAATCTCGATGAGATCGGGTCTTGCAGCAGCCACTCTGAACACAAGACGCCCGATGCGTCCAAAACCATTGATTGCGGTGCGAATTGCCATGGATAAATACAACCGGATAAGTGAAAAAAAGCAAGTACAAAATTACAAATTCAGGATGCCTCGAAAAACTCCTTGGAAAAATATCATGAAACTCTCGTTTTGGCATGAATTTCCTGTAATTTTGCCATAGAACAAGTTAATGCCACCATTTAATTCCCTATCATCTCCATGGCAATTCATCCCCTACTGGCAAATGCTGTCGATTTTGAACTTCGCTTCTGCTTGGAAGTTCTCAAGTTGGAGTCATTTCATCTTGGATATTCTCATTCCGAAGAAGAAGTCATTGATTCTTTGGCAGCATTGAGATTGGCACAAGCTTCATATACCCAAACCATTGTGGAATGGATGCCGAATGGTTCAATAACCGTACTTGATGTAGGCTGTGGAATCGGAGATGTTGATTTGGCATTGGAAAAGTCCGGATATGTTGTACATGGTCTTTCACCTGAACAACAGCACAAACAATATTTCAGAAATACTCATCCGGAAAGCAGATTCATTCAGTCAGGCATAGAATCGTTTATGCCTACAATGCGATATGATATATTGCTCATGAGTGAATCCAATAATTATTTCTCATTGCAAGATGGGATGTCAGCAATTCAACGATGCGTCAAACCGGGTGGTCATGCTTTGATATCCGGTTTCTTCAGAACAAGTGATAATCCTTTGATCAATTCAAATATGGTATATCGAAGTGAGCTTGAACAAGAATGCACACGTAGAGGATATCGCATTATTCGATCAGAAAATATGAGTCATCGAATTATACCTACATTGAGATTTACAGAATATCTGTTCCGTCAATATATGCTTCCTACTTTGCGTATAGTACAGGACTTGATGACTGGATTCTCTCCAACCCTGCGTTTTCTTCTTGGGACTGTGTTTAAACGTATGGGAGTTTTTCTTGATACACTTGAAAAATGGTATGATGCAAATCTGAGTGAAGGTTTTTTTCGTGAAAATATGACGTATCATACGTATCTCATACAAGTTCAGGAAAAACAGTGAAAAATGCATGTGTGATATTGGGTGTATGTATGTTCCTGTTCCATTCTCTTACGGCGCAGGATTCGGTACCCAGAGTTTCAGACTTGGCTGACATCCGCATGACTGATTTGACATTCAACGAGACTCCTTCACCATCTCCCTATGTATCTCCATCGGAGTTTACATATGCCGGATTTCAACGTACCACGTTAATGGGAACACCCCCATTCCGAGAAACAACGATAAAAACAACCCCATTTGCAATATTGACCGGTACATATGTTGCCGCGATCACCGCCTTGCATATTTATCAAGTGAATACAATTTGGGATTCCACAACTTCATTTCGCGTAATTGAAGATGGAGATTATGGTTTATATGTCGATAAGTTAGGTCATGTATGGGGTGGATACGTGAATGCTTATATTCTTTCTGAATTCCTCATGGGTTCTGGTCTGAATCATGATGCTGCAACACATTGGGGTGCAGCAATGTCATTTGCTTATCAATCATATGTAGAAATTCTAGATGGTTTTGGAACAAATTGGGGTTTTTCTCCATCGGATATGTATTCAAATATGCTAGGTTTGGGATTCTTTCTCGGACAACATCATATACCCTTTCTCCAAAATTTTACTCCGAAAGCAAACTATATTCCACCTTCTTGGTATGGTTCAAAACAAAGAGATCAATCATCTTCATTCATTGATGATTATAGCGGATACACATTCATGTTGAGTGCAAATGTGAATAATCTATTACCCAATGAACTTGATCCATATTGGCCTGATTGGTTGAATATAGGATTTGGTTATACCGCAAGAAATCTAACATATAAAGATGGTGATAGAAAATACTTGATCGGACTAGACATTAATCCTGCAATGGTATTGCCGGATGGCGGAACAACATGGAATTGGTTCAAACAATCGTTGAATTTCATATTGCTTCCTTTGCCAATGCTGGAGTTAAGTCCAGATGGACCCCCGGTGTTCAGATTGATGTATCCTTTTCACTTTTCCATAGGTTCTATCAATTTTTAGGAGTATGCAATAATAAGATCATTGGCTCGTTACATAGAGTCACTTCGTTTTTGGGGATGAAATGGTCTCGACGGGGTGAATGCAGTACGAAGAAGCATGCCGAGCTACGCTGGTGGAGCTCGTTAATACAACTGGCGAAATCATATGTGGCAACACTATGAACTATCGTTTAGCTGCCTAATCAATACGATCTGGGTCTAAACCATCTGACCATCGTTCGCTCTTTGGCGATGAATCGGGTGTCACTTTAGAAGAGCTGCTTTTTGGACAGTGGGTTTGTACCAAAATCAAGATTACTACTCATCGTGCAATTGGCCTGTCATCCGGCGTACGATTGCATTAAATCCATTGAATGACTGAGCATGGAGAGGCTTCGACTTCAGCACTTCGGACGCGGGTTCGACTCCCGCCATCTCCACATATACATCCGTATGATAGGGTTCATGCGGATTTTTTTTTGATTCAAAGGGGATACTATGAAAAGAAACGGGGTCATCAATGTATTGAGATTATGGTTATTACAGATCATTGGGGATGATACACAGTATTTTGAGATCGTTCCGAGAAATTATTTTCATGCTTTGCAGATGAATTCATTCCGTATTGAATTACGTGAAGAATGCGAAGGTGCACATGCAGTCAATGATGCTTACGGATATATTATCCTCCCCTTCGATGAGCAATATGAAGTACTTGATAATCAAACACTGTTGCTGATCATCAAAGAATGGTTATCAGACTATAGAAATGAAATTCAGCTCATGAGAATTGGAGCATGTGTCCGGGGAGCATATATATCGGATTCAGGAGAGGTATTCAATGAGCGCTCAATATCCTTGATTACGGATAAAGCAATGCCGGAAATAATGATATCTATTGCAAAAAGACTCAAACTGAAAATAGGCTGTACCATGATTATCATCAAGGTTGAAAATTCGCCTAAGATATGGGGAATTTGAAAACTTCTACTTTCTAACTGTGGAATGGCGATGAGGCATAATGTATGGTACTTTACCATATTCAACATTACTACTCAACTCTGATCAAATATGAAATAAACCACTGCCCTTTCTACATTTGTGAGTGAGTGTCTCCATAAATTTCAATAACTGATTAAAGAGTGTATGCGCTTCATTGTACAACTCTTCATTGTACAACTCTTCATTATTATTAAGTGATTCGAGTAGTGGTACCATATCGTATGTCACCAAATACGTTTTGCCTTCTTGCTCAAACGTTGATATTCTGCATGGCATCATAGCCGAAAAGATTGGATGATGTGTGAGTATTTTTGAAGTCATAGAAGCTCTACAAATCTTACAAGTAAACGCTTTGCGTTCAATCGGGAATCCTTTTTTCCAATAATGCATGAAAATCATAAAAAAATAAGAGTGAAAACTCGTGATTTGCAATTGTTTGTTCTAGCGATGTATGAACAGATTCAATAGAATTCAAGTTATTTTTTACAATGAACATAAGGATGCCATTTACAGAAGTAATAAATATACTGCGGCGGCAGCTCCACTCATTCTACCACCATTTGTTGTTGCGATGATTGTTCCAGAGGATGAATTTCCTTTTCGGATACGTGTACCATCAATAAATGCAATGATTTTACCGCTTGATGAATTACCTTCCCTCACAAGATTGCCTACTACAGTTGCAATGATTTTTCCGGAGGGTGAATTACCACTTCGAATGCGTTCTCCATCAATTGTCAATACTATTTCTCCTGAAGGTGAATTACCTCTTCTAATCTTGTTTTTATCCATAGTAAGTATGATTTGTCCGGATGAAGATTGACCCATCCGCATAACTTGAGCATCAAGTTCAATAGTTGTACAAGTACATAAGATGAGTATTAACAAGAGTACATTATTCATGTTCATGCTGCTGATATTTTAGAATTAAGGACATAAGCTCTTTTTCACATTTTAGAAAACCATGGTCTGAGGATGGAAGTGATTGAATGCCATTCAGAAAGATAATAAATCCTTTATGTGTTTGCTTATTGAAGAACATAGTGGAATAAGCTCCATTTGCTCTCCCAATATGTCCAATATATCGCTTTTCAAGTCCATTAATTGCATCTTTTCCGGGTGTATTTGTTAGAATCTGTACCCCTAAACCCCAAGACTGAAATAAATCATTGAATTGATGTCGAGAATTGTTTGTTTCGGCTCTCCAAGATTCTGAAAACATTTCTTCTTTTGATTTTGATGTGAGCAATGTTTCAGTGGACAGCAATTTTTGCAAGAGAATAGCTAAATCCTTCCCTATTATGCGTAATCCAGCTTGAGGAGAAAATCGGAATGGATTATGACCGGCTTTATATGAAGTAATTGGTTTATAAATCAATGTAAATGGTTTGGTAGAGCCGTCACCTTCAGCAACCCATTGTTTTTTTGAATATCGATATTGAGTTGAAATCACTGCATCTTTTGGTAGGTCTTGAACTAAAAAACCGGCTTTAATTTTGATCGGACGGAATATATATCTCTGTACATATTCAGCAAATGAAAGTCCGGATGCTCTTTCCAAAATCCATGCTAATATCACAAAGTTGATATTGGTATAGTTGAAAAATGTTCCAGGGATTGCTTTGACCGATGTCCCATTGTTTAATGATATGGTCTTTGGCAAGAATGCTTCATGCTGAATAAATTGATGTGTAAACAACGTTTGTATTGAGGGAATGATGCTATCTTGAGTAATTGTATCAATCAATATTGACCTTTTGGCAAATTCAAAAGCTCTATCTGAGTCTTTGATCGTACTCGTATGATTGAGAAGCATGCGAACGGTGATAGGTATATCACGATAAGCCGGATTTCTCAATGTGATCGGCAATAATGTTGAAATATCAGTGTCAAGTGAAAAATACCTTTGTTCAATCAATTGCATGATGGCAATTGTGGTGATAAATTTTGAAATACTTGCAATGCGAAAATATGTGGAGTCATTCCATTCCTTTTTCTGGTCCAATCTGGCCGTACCAAATGCATATTGTGTAATATCAGATGTATTGAAACAGATAATAGTCCCACCAAGTATGCCGTGTTTTTTAATGATGGAATCGATTGAGGATATTGTACTTGATGAAAATGCAACATTAGTATCTTCTTCAGAATAGAGCGAACATCCTTCTATTAGTGATATAATCACAATCACGAGAAATGATCTTCTTCCAATCAACCCCATTTCTCACTCCTGAAGATACTTAAAAAAAAAGAGGCACATATAGTGCCTCTCGTGACTATTGCAGAAATCAATTACAAGGTATAATGTAATTGAATAATGAATGGTGAAGGTCCGCTGTTTGAATTGATCAAATTGATGCCCAGACCGGCTTTCATATTTGGTGAAATGGCATAATCTGCTCCAAGATTCAATCCATTCATCCAGTGTTCTCCGGACATAAATTCAGCTTTGAATCTGATTTTGTCATTAATCACTGGATAATCGAATCCTGCCATCAATCCAAAAGTAGATAATCCAAACATCATATCATTCCCATAATATAGACCAGCATTGATATTTGCTTTCGGGACCAATTTATTTGCTGTCACAAGTGCATATGCATAATAAGCTCCACCTGAATTGAGGTAATATGTACCACCAATTGTAAGATTATGCTCTGCAGTCAATACTTCTCTGTGCTGCACACCCAAACCTATCCAGCTGTCTCCTGAATTATAATGTAAGATATTGGCACCTACTTCCGTGTCTTTATTGACTCCGTACATCCCATTGATTTGAGTCCTATCAAGGGTATTCGTTAAAAAAGCATTGGCTTGTACGTAAAAATCACTTTTAGGCGTAACTTTTGAGTTCGGCACATTGAAATATGTCTGCTGCGCCATGAGAGATGGTCCCGCCATCCAAGTACAGATGATCAGAAAAAGAGTTGCGATGTTTTTCATAAAACTTCCCATAAATATGTAAACTTCGGGATTCTTCATCCCTGTTTGCTGCATGGCAAAAGTAGAAAAAAAAAGAGTGCTTTGTAAAGAAATTATAAATACGAATCTTTTGGTCATGTATGATATAATCATTAATTTAGACTAAATCTAAATAAGGATTCATACATATGAAGAGCATAATATCTCTTAAAATCCTGTTTCTGACTTTGCTTGTGTGCTTATTGTGTGCTTGTTCAGAACATGCGACTCATATACATAATACACCTGCTTCTTATGACACAAATGGTTATGCATCGGCAACAATTCAGGAACAACTTCTCATTTCTCAGCATTTGGAATTTGTCTCATTATTGAAAACTGCCAGAACTACATCTGTTTCATTGACTTTGAATAATGTGTTTCCGAAGATGGAACAAGTCATGGTACATGGCTCTCAATCATTGAAAGATCAATGGAATATATCAGTACGAGAACTTTGCAAATCATCAGGTAGAACATATAATCCTTTTGACTCAGTACAAAATGAAGGAGGAACATTCGGTGGTTATCTTTTTGATGAAAACGGAATGGAGCAAGAACAACTCCTTGACAAATCGGCATTTGTCGGTGTTTTTTATCGACGCGCAAAGCAAGTTGAATTGAATAATGCAATGCCTCATAAGTACATCGCTCTTTTTGGAGCAACTCCCGCATTTGTCAATAGCGATATCACATCAACCAATCGCGACAGATTAACGGCTGCATATGCTGCCAGAAGAGATAAAAATGATGGAAAAGGGTTATATGTCGGATTCAAACATGTGGTCACTTCACTTCAAGGACATATTTCAGCCAGTGCTTCACATAATGACATGTCACTGGATGATAAACAATCAATCTTTCTCCTATGGGAAAAAGCAATCATGGCCACGGTGGTCAATTATTGTCTTACCGCTTATGATAAATTCACCTTGACAAATCCCTCTGAACAGGATCTTGGAGCCGGTCTACATGCAGTTGGTGAGGCAATCGGATTCATGAAGGGATTGGAGTTTGTAGAAGATAAATATATTCAATCAATGCAACTTGAAGCATTATTGAAACTGCTTCAATCTGGTAAACCATCAGTTTTTGTAACGGATGCATTTGCAACCGTTCCCACTTTGCAAGCAGCAGTAAAGAACATTCAATCCATCTATGGATTTTCCGATCAAGAAATACAAGATTTCAAAATGAATTGGGTTATCGTTCAAAACAGACAATAATCATGAAAAAGATTGTACCCTCAATATATACTTTGATTTTTCTCTTTGTGATTTCATCATGTGATGAACCCGCAGGTCCTGCCGGGAAAGCATATGATAGAAGATCAATGCTTGAATTCACTGCCAAGCAAACGATCATCCCATTATATGGAGATATGTTTGAAGAGGCAAAGAGATTTGATTCCACTTTGCAGGTATTCGCGATTTCGCCATCGAATGAACATATACAGAAACTTCGCAATCAATGGCGAGCATTGGCATTCTCTTGGCAATATGTAGTAATGTTTGATTTTGGACCTGCGCAAATGAGTGATGGTTCCCTGTTTCAAAACATTGGAACATTCCCTGTTTCTGCAGGTAAGATTGAATCATATATCACTGCAAAAGATACACTGTTCAAAAACTTTGACAGGGATACAAGGGGTATATATGCACTTGAATATCTGTTATTCAAAGATTCAAATGCTATCATTCAAACATTACTTGATCAACCATTCAGAATCGCCTATGCACAGGCATTGAGCAAAAACATTGTAAAAAGAATTGAAACAGTGTTGAATCAATGGCAAGGAAGCTTTTCGAGGACATTTATCGAAAATGATGGAGCACAAGCCGGATCTTCCATATCCGATTTGTATAATGTATTTGTGTATCATTATGAAATACTGAAGAATTATAATCTTGGTTTGCCAATGGGCAAGAGAGCTGGTCAAGTGAATATTGAGCCAATGAAAGTTGAAGGATATTATAGTGGATATTCGACTGCTTTATTAAAAGCAAAATTTGAGGCCATCAGAAATTTATGGTTTGGATATGCCAGACTATCATTATTGACTTCCCTTTCAGCAAAGGGCTTTAAAGAGTATCTCAATTCAGTGGAAAATGGACCTCGATTGATCATCGATACAGAAGAACAGTGGAATCGCATAGGTACGGTTTTACAATCAATTGATGCAAATCTTCCACTTCAAAACATGATCAAGTCTAAGGACCCTCAATTGGAGCAATTGTACGTGGAGATGACTAAACACACTCGCTTCATAAAAAGTGAAATGTCCTCATTGCTTGGCATTTCCATCACATTTGCCAGTAGTGATGGTGATTGATTGAAAACCAAATGAAAAGATTGATTCACTTACTTCAACAACCTGCATCTGCATATACCCTCGCATATTTTCGCATGGGCCTTGGAATGCTCATTCTTATGAGCACAATACGATTTCTGATTCTCGGATGGGTAGACCTGCAATATATTCAACCATTATTTCACTTCCCATATTTTGGTTTCGAATTCCTATCCGCTCCAACCTCCACAATGATCTATGGAACATTTGGGATTTTGATTCTTTCATCGATTGGCGTGATCTTGGGATATAGATTTCGTATCATGTCCATTCTTATGTTTCTCAGTTTCACCTATATCGAATTATGGGACATTGCATTTTATCTCAATCACTATTATGCTGTGAGTTTATTTGCATGTATTCTCAGCATGCTTCCCGCACATGTTGCTGCATCTATCGACGCTTCGGCAGGTCGCGTGAAAAAAGTAAATGAAGTACCCTTTTGGACGCACTTCATTGTTTATTTTCAGATCGGCATCATCTATGTTTATGCGGGCATTGCCAAAATCAATGGTGATTGGCTCTTCTTGGCTTTACCTCTCAAGATCTGGCTTCCCGCGCATGCATCTTTTCCCGTGATTGGACCAATGTTTGCTCTGGACTTAACGGCTTATGTATTTGCTTGGTTTGGAATGTTGTATGATCTCTTCATCATTGCATTCTTGATGTATCCCAAAACAAGATACTATGCTTTTGCAACAGTTGTGATCTTTCATTCGATGACTGGCCTTCTCTTTCAAATTGGAGTTTTTCCTATTGTAATGATATTCATGGCAACTTTGTTCTTCGAAGCAAGAATACATGAATCTATCCTTCATCTGTTTTTTGAAAAAATCAATCATCAAGAAAACAATACTACACATGAGCTGTCCACCTATGGACTTTCATTGATTGGCATATTTATATTCATTCAATTGGTTCTTCCTTTTCGATATCTACTCTATCCCGGGCAATATCAATGGACAGAACAAGGCTATCGATTTGGTTGGCGAGTAATGTTGACTGAAAAATCAGGAATTGCACAGTTCAGTATTACGGATAAACTCACTGGAAAAAAAGGATATGTGAATAATGCTGAATGGCTTACTCCACATCAAGAAAAGCAAATGTCATTTCAACCGGACATGATACTGTCATTTGCACATTTCCTTCATGATGAATATCAGAAAAAAGGAGTTCAAGATCCCATTGTTAATGTTGATTGTTGGGTTACGATGAATGGTCGGCCATCGGCAAGATTGATCGATCCAACAGTTGATTTGGCGCTTCTTCATGATGGAATCTTTGCAAAGCCATGGATATCTGCATATCCGGGAGCAATTCCTTGAGATTCCTTCAGTATATATTATTGTTCTTTGCCACTCAGTCGGCTTTTTCGATTGAACATGTACTCACACCGCCAAAACCTGTCATAGTTTCTTTGGATATACGTGATAATGGCACAAAATATCCGATCATAGGTGCAAAGATTTTCTTTTTTGATGATCAATTCAGTATTCGTTCCAATAAATCAGGTATAGCAATACGCCCCATGACAACAGTCAAGGAGACAATCACAGTTCGTGTTTCTGCAGAAGGTTTTTCATCAGAGATTGTTTCGGTTTTAGTGAATAATCCTTCAACAATCATCTATTTAAAGAGAAAAGACATCATATTGGACGATGTATTCGTGCAATATGAAGCCTCAAATAATGGTGTATTGGCAAGTTCATTGGAAAATGTCCAGATTTCAGCAATATTTGAAGGTAAGAAGACTGAACTGATCAATATGAATCAAATCATGTCCAATAAGTCGAATGCTCAAGCACGACAGATATTTTCCAGAGTTCCGGGTCTGAATATTTGGGAAAATGATCAATCAGGTTTGCAATTGAGCATAGGTGGTAGAGGTATGAATCCAAATCGCACCGCTCATTTCAATACCCGAATAAATGGTTATGATATGGCTGCAGATGCACTTGGATATCCCGAAAATTATTATACACCTCCAATGGAGTTTGTGGATAGAATCGAAATTGTCCGTGGCGCAGCATCAATGCAATATGGACCTCAATTTGGAGGTATGATAAATTTCAAGTTGAAGTCCGGACATGATACCATACCATTTTTGATCAATAGTCGACTCTTTGGTGGTACATATGGATTCATGAATGCATTCACATCCATTCAGGGTGCTTCTCGTGATAATCTGACCTATTATGCCGGTCTATCGTACAAAAGAGGTGATGGTTGGAGACCAAATGCTGATTATTCTGCGATGACTGCATATGTAAATGTGGGATATAGACCTTTAGACCAATTGTCATTAACATTCGAATCCACTTTCCATACTTCCCTACAACACTTGCCCGGTGGTCTTACAGACAGGCAATTCGAAGAAGATGCTTCAATGTCATATAGAGCTTTTAATTGGTTCGGTGTTGACTGGAATATTAATGCCTTGCAGATTCTGTATGAATTTTCTCCTATGTCGCGCATTCAGTCAAGATTCTTCAATGTAAATGCCATTCGTTCTTCACAAGGTAATCTTCAAAACACTACCATCATTGATGATATTGTTTTGCCCACATTGATTAAAGGTGAATTCACGAATTTCGGCAATGAAACAAGACTTATGCATACATATTTTTTGAATGAGAATCCTTCCAATGTATTGATAGGTTGGAGAGTTTATCATGGAGATGCTTTATCTATGCAAGGCGTGCCCAGCGATAGGCATTCACCAACATTTTCATATGAAAACAATGATTATCCCGAACATCTAAAGATTGAAAATCCAGGAAGAAATTATTCATTCTTTGCAGAAACCGCAATAAGACCAACAGAATATTGGACCATATTGCCGGGAGTGAGATATGAGTTTGTTGAAACCGGCAGCAAGGGAAGATTTTCAGAAAGAGTTCTTGATTTGGCAGGGAATCTTGTTAGTACAAATGATAATTATGAAGATAGAACGGTTTCGCGATCAATCATGCTATATGGAATCGGTACATCTTTCAGGATTGACAAAGAACGTGAAGTATATGCGAATTATGCCAGAAACTATAGGGCCATCACTTTCAGTGATATTCGTGTAAACAATCGGAATCTTATCATTGATTCCACATTGCAAGATGAAAAAGGCTTTAATGCAGATATAGGAATCAAAGGTATCGCTTTCTCAGGAATGCTCTACATTGACTTCAGTGCATTTTATCTTTCATATGAAAATCGTATCGGAACAATATTGCAAAGCGACAAACCTCCATTGTATTTACCGTATAGATATAGAACAAATATTGGTGCAACCAGAACAATTGGCATTGAGTCAGTCATTGAAACCGATCTTTTGAAAGTATGCGATGTCACAACAAGTAATGTTTTGCGCGCTTATCTAAACATATCCGTGATTGAAGGCGCATATGTGCAATCTACATTACCCGGAATTCAAGGGAAGAACGTTGAATATATTCCTACAGTTACCCTGCGGTCAGGTTTAGAATATTCCACAAGTGAAATGAATATAGGTTTGCACCTTTCATATGTTGGAAGCCAATTTTCCGATGCAAGCAATGCCATAAGATCTTCTAATCCGATTGTTGGTCAAATTCCGGCTTATACTGTTCTTGATATTGCTTTTGGGTATAAATTGCATTCCACCCTTTCGATGGAATTCCATGTGAATAATGTTTTGGATGTTCGCTATTTCACGCGCAGAGCAGAATCTTATCCCGGTCCCGGAATTATACCTGCTGAACCCCGAATGATGACATTAGGTTTTGCATGGCAATACTGATCAATGAATGATCTCCACTCTAATTGCTTGCTCATATTCTTGTCCCCAACTCCATTGTTGATCATATAGTAGGACCCTCTCCCCTTTGAATACTATCTTAGGATTCTTCATAGTAGTTTTATGATATTTTCTTGCAAATTCATCGATATACGTTGAAATCATGATAATTCTCTGCTGATCGACTACTTCACGATTTTTGTTTGCTACTAAGAGTATCTCATCACCTTCTCGAAATGATTGTGATAAGTCTTTTCTCAGTGTATTTATGATCGCCGAATCACTCCAATTCTTCGGATAAACAAAACTATTCCCATGCATCTTACTTTCGGGAGTCATTTGTATTGAAAATTGCTTCTGTGTTGTGCGTGATATTTGATTGCTATCTTGAATCCTCAATGAGCACGTGTATAATCCTGTTCCTGCCTCACCTTGCAATAATTCACTTCCATCAATATATATTCTTGACTGAGTGAAGGGGCCAATTGAATAATTGAATTCTTGAGGTCCGCTAATATTCATGTTCCAAGAATGTAAACTCTGTAAATTCTGAACATTGCACTCAATGATATTTTCAGAAGGCGATACACTTTCCAATTCAATTGATACATATACAGGTTCCCCACTTTTAAGATTCCAGTGCAATAGTTCTGCATGATGCATACGATGATCACAGGGTAGAATTAGTAATTTGGAAGAAGGAATATGCAATGTAGAATGTAGAACATCCTTTAATTCTTTACCAATATTGATACTATCTTTTGAACATATCTGTATGATAAGTGTGTCAACATTCTTTTTTATATAATGCGCCAGATAATGAAAGACCCTCTTTTGAATACACATTCTCTGTTCTGAATGAAGATTCTGAATAAATAATGGATCAATTTCTGAGCAGACCATGCTTGGAGTGTAATTTCTGGATTGCGGAGTTTGTTTTAGATATTCCATGATTTGTTGAGTCTCTTTTACCGTTAATGACATGAGCATTGGCACTGTCTCAGTCATTGCTCGTTTTCCTGATAATTCACTTGGGATCATCAAACTAAATTGATCGTTTGGTGATTCATCGATTTGTTCTTTTGCAGAAATTGACAATCTGAAACCCAATCTACATGACGCGGTTGACCATATATTATCAAATCCATCTTGATTTTCAGGAAATTCTCCGATTCTTTGATTAAATAATAATGAAGTCTCGATATAAGGAGCAATCGATACCGGAATATCAAGAATGCTTTGATTAATGGATAGATTGCCGGTTATACCGGCAAAGATTCCGGGAATTGGCGAGTTCATACCGGAGAATGTTTTGTCTATAGTCTTATCTCCAATCGAACCAATAGAATTATCCAGTAAGAAAGATAAAGAAGGTCCTCCATAAGCAAAGATATTGTTCCAGGGTTCAATCATGATCGCACTTTCTATTGTTATATAGGATATCAGTGGTTTCATTATGAATGAACTAGGTGTGAATTCATCTTGTATTATACCGGAACGATCATCATATGTCAATCTTCCCAGAAATAGAAAAGGGTCTTGTTTTAGCATGACAGAACATCCAAAATATGGATGGTATGTAGAAAACTCGGGTTGCCCTTTGTTAATGAAATTGGTTCCCATACCCAATGATTCAAAATCCTGATATCCGACACTGATTGCATTGATTGAATTACCAATATCGATACCATAGGAATGAATCTGTAATTGGGCAGACAATCTTTGGGGTGCAATGAAGAGAAAAAATGATGTAAACCATATGAATATCTTCAGTTTCATGCTATGCTCATATAATGTGCATCAGTCGTTTTTAGTCTGAGATACTCTTTGTGTACAGGACTATGTTCCGGTAAGCGCAATTGTGGATCTTTTGCTATGATTTGTGCTGCATCGTTTTTTGTCAATTGAATCATGGGTATATCATTGACAAGATCAGTAAACATGAAGTTCGGAATTCCGGATTGGCGTGTTCCTAGATAGTCTCCGGGTCCTCGTAACTTCATATCGGCTTCTGCGATTGCGAATCCATCATTTGTAGAAACCATAGTCTGTAACCGAACTATTGCTGATTTTCTTTCCATTTGATGCTGCTGATCATCTTTTTGCTTCACATGATAGCGAAAGTGATCCTTCGTGGCTAGAAAGCAATAAGATTGTGATGTTCCTCTACCAACTCTGCCACGTAATTGATGCAATTGTGCCAATCCAAATCGTTCTGCATTTTCAATAAGAATCACATTTGCATTTGGAATGTCTATGCCAACCTCAACTACAGTAGTAGCAATCAGAACCTGATATTTCTTTTCTTTAAAATCCTGCATGATTGTTTCTTTTTCATTCCAATGCATTTTCCCATGAAGAAGTCCGCATGAATAATCCGGAAATACCTCTTGCTTAAGAAACTCATAATGTTCTGTTGCCGATTTTGCAGCAACTTTATCCGAAGGATCGACCAAAGGATAGATGATATATGCTTGAAATCCTGAATCCAATTGAGATGATATGAATGTAAATGCATCATCCAAAGTACTTTCAAACACTATTTCTGTTTGAATAGGTTTTCTACCTTTTGGCATTTGCTTTATGATGGTATTATCCAGATCTCCATACAGTGTCATGGATAATGTGCGAGGAATGGGCGTTGCACTCATGACGAGCATATGAGGAATCAAGGTGGAATCAGACAATGATGCAGAAGCCATCTTTTTTATTCTTGCTCTTTGCTCTACGCCAAAACGATGTTGTTCATCTATGATGATGAGTCCGAGATTATTATATCGGATCATGTTCTTTGATTGTTCGCTTTGTGAAAATACAGCATGAGTACCTATGATGATTTGTGCTTTTCCATTCTCAATGGACTGCAATACTTCCTTTCTCTCGATTGTGCTTTGTCCCCCAAGTAATTGCACTATATGGATTCCATGAGTCTCTAGCAATGCGGAAAATGAAGCAGCATGTTGTTCAGCCAATATTTCTGTTGGCGCCATGATTACGGATTGATATCCTGCATCGACAGCTTGCAGCATTGTCAAGAGTGCCACAATAGTCTTTCCGCTACCCACATCGCCTTGTAAAAGCCGATTCATGGGCTTTCCTGAAGTGAGATCACGCGATATGTCCCATAATGCCTGAATTTGATCTTGTGTCAGTTGATATGGTAAAGCATCATGAACTTTGCGAGCGGTTGGACTTTTTTGTGGAAAGATGGGTCCTGATTCGGAGAGATGAACATGTGATCTTTTGGTTTCAAGAAACAATTGAAAGTAAAAGAGTTCTTCATATTTCATGCGATCTCGTGAAATCTTGAGTTCTTCCTGATTTGCCGGAGAATGCAATGCAAATATTGCTGTATGTTTTTCGGGATATGCATATGCTTCCCGTATATTGATAGGAAGTGTTTCAGGAATCTCTTCCATGAGATCTTCGGCAATCACATCGATGAGCTTCCTCATGATTTTCATGGATATATGTGCTTGCTTCATTGATTGTGATAGACGATATTTCGGTAGGATTCTCCCTTGTTTGTATTCTTCTTGTTCTTCTTCATCCAAAACAATGATATCCGGGTGATGAAAACTTAGTTTTCTCCATTTTACATCATAATCGGGTATCCCGCTGATGCTGATCAATGAACCTTGAATAAGTATGTTCTTGAAATATGGCACCATATTGAAGAATACACAGTCTGCCTGAACATTCGAATCATCTCTTACAGTGACGATCAGCATTGAACGTTTTCCTGCACCAAATTTCTTTTCTTTCACCGAGACGATGGTTGCTGTGACTGTATATTCGGACTTGATGGATATATCAGAGAATTGCTCAGGTATTGCATCATTTGATAATTCTTCTTTGCGTAACCTAGCCAATATATCCGCTAGAGTATTGATGCTGGTTCTATCGATATATGAAAAGGGTATATAATGCAATAAATCCTGAACGGTATGCAAACCTTGGGATGCGAATGCCTCCGCTCTTTTGGGTCCAACCGATCGCACGAATTGCAATGGTGATTGAAGCAAGAGTTTTCGACTCTCTGACATGCGTTCTACCCTCTAATCGGATTATTCAGATTGAAATTCATTAAGAACTCTTTTGCAATACTCACGATATGATGAATTTGGAAGGTGATTCAGCATTATTTCAAACATCTCTGCATTGATGTAATTCATGCGAAGTGCTATTTCCTCGAGACAAGCAATTTTAAGATTTTGTCTTTTTTCGATTGCATGAATGAATTCCCCTGCTTCCAATAAACTTTCAGGCGTTCCGGTATCAAGCCAAGCTATGCCACGTCCCATTTTTTCAACGCGTAATGCATGTAAGTTGAGATATTCCTTTTGAACATCGGTGATCTCCAATTCTCCTCTTTCGCTTGGTTTCAGATGTTCAGCAATGGATATCACGCGATTATCAAAGACATACAGTCCCGGAATGGCATATTGAGACTTCGGTTGTAATGGTTTTTCTTCAATGCTTAGCACTGTGCCATCCGGGCTGAATTCAACGACTCCATAGCGTTCAGGATCTTGGACGGGATAGCCGAAAATAGTCGCTCCCTTATTTGATTGTAGGGCATTTCGCAAGAAATCTAGTTTTCCATAAAAAAGATTATCTCCCAAGATCAAACATACTTGATCTGAACCAATGAATTCTTTTCCATAGATGAATGCTTCGGCAATTCCTTTTGGGGCTGATTGTTCGGCATAAGAAATAGAAATGCCCCATTGAGAACCATTGCCAAGCAATGAATTGAAGTGAGGTGCATCATGTGGAGTTGTGATGAGTAAGACATCTTGAATGCCCGACAACATCAAAGTAGCCAATGGATAATAAATCATCGGCTTATCATAGACCGGCTGAAGTTGTTTGCTGATGATGGAGGTCAGAGGATAGAGTCTACTTCCATTACCTCCGGCTAGAATGATGGCTTTCGTTCTTTGCACAGTAATACCCGAATTTTGAGTGCAAAGATACAAAATCAATCATTGGTCTTGGGGATGAATGCTACGGAATTAGCCCTGATCATCGCCTGCAAGAGGGTCTTCTTCCAAATGTCTGTGGCGAACCATCTTGGCTTCAAAGAGAAAAATGACATTTTCTGCAATATTTGTGGCATGATCGGCCATTCTTTCGATATTACTGAGAATGGAAATCAATTCAACTCCCTGAGGAATAATCTCGGGTTTTTCTCGCATGAGAGCGATGATATCTGATTTAAACTGGCGTTCCAAACCATCAACGGTTGAATCCGTAGGTAAGACATGCTTGGCCAGATCAGCATCATTATTGACAAATGCATCGAGAGATGCTTTAACCATTGTGTATGCAGCAGTCGTGATTTTGTCCAAACCAAACTCTTTCACAAGCATGCAAACACCGGGGTCATGGATCACCGGATGTGAGATGTTTGTGGCCATATCACCAATTCGTTCTAGTTCATTGTTGATTTTTATCGAGGCCAGTAATAATCGTAAATCGCTGGCAACTGGTTGTTGCAAAGCAAATATTCTTTGACATTGTTTGTCGATTTTGATGTCGAGCTTATCTACTTTGTCATCTCTTTCAATAACAAGTTTTGCAAGCCCTTCATTGCATTCAAGCAATGCTTTAAATGCAAATTCAACTTGTTCTTCTACAAGACTACCCATACGGATGAGTCTTGTTCGTAATTTGTCCAAATCATCTTCAAATGATCTATGCATATTGATGCTCCTCGTTTTGCTAATGCAAATCTACGACAAATATCAACCGAATCTTCCGGTGATATAATCTTCGGTTTCTTTCTTTGATGGACTAGTGAATAATGTTCTTGTCTTATCGAATTCGATTAAATCACCCATATAAAAGAAACCTGTACTATCACTCACTCTTGCAGCCTGCTGCATATTATGGGTGACAATGACAATGGTATATGAATCTTTTAATTCTTCAATCAATTCTTCAATTTTTGCTGTTGATATTGGATCCAATGCAGAACATGGTTCATCCATGAGCAAAATCTCAGGATTTACAGCAACTGCACGTGCTATGCACAAGCGTTGTTGCTGTCCACCTGATAAGCCGGTGGCTGAATCATGAAGCCGATCTTTGACTTCATCCCACAATGCTGCTTTCTTGAGACTATACTCAACGATTTCATCAACTTCTGTACTTGGAGGAGTTTGATTTAGGCGTAGTCCATAAGCAACATTTTCGTAAATGGATTTTGGAAATGGTATTGACTTTTGAAATACCATTCCCACTTTTTTTCTCAATTCAACAACATCTATGTCGGGATCATAAACATTTGTTTCATCGATGGTGAGTTTTCCATTTGCTGAAAATGTATCGATAAGATCATTCATGCGGTTGATTGAACGCAATAATGTTGATTTACCACAACCGGAAGGACCAATGAATGCCGTGACTTTATTGATCTGTACATCCAAGGTGATATCGTTCAATGCTTGTTTCTCACCATATAACACATTGAAATTTCTGATTTTGATTTTAACTGAGTCTTTAGCCATGATGGATTGTTCTCAATATCAGGATTGTTGTTTACGGATTCTCATGCGTATGAGACCCGCCGTTAGATTTAAACTGAATGCCAAAAGCAATAAGACCAATGTGGACGCATATTGTAAAGGCAATGCCTCGGCTGCATTTGGGGATTGTGTAGCCAAAACATAAATATGGTAGCCCATATGCATGAATTGATCAGTAAGTGAACTTGGAAGCTCAGGTAATGAATATACTGCTCCAACAAAGATGACAGGCGCAACCTCACCTGCACCTCTGCCAATCGCAAGAATTGAACCTGTTAAGATACCGGTCAATGAATTCGGTAGCACCACTTTCCAAATTGTTTGCCATTTGGTAGCACCTAATGCCAAACTAGCTGCTCGTAATTCCTGAGGAACAGTACGGAGTGCTTCCTCCACAGATACGATTACAACCGGTAGTGTAAGAACCGACAATGTCGCGGCAGACCATAATAATGATGGTTTGCTCCAAATATCACTACCGGAAGCAGTATCAATGCCTTTTCCAATGAATTGCATGAAAAACCCAACACCAAACAATCCAAAGACAATCGAAGGAACTCCGGCCAAGGTATTGACGCCGAATCGAACGGATCGAGCAAACAAAGAAGACTGTTTTGCATATTCACTGAGATAGACTGCTGTGGCAGTGCCAATCGGTACTCCTAATAATGACATCATGAATACTAAAATGACAGTCCCATAGATGGCAGGAAAAATGCCACCTTCCGTATTGTTGTTTCTTGGAGATTGGGTCAGAAACTCCCAAGTCAAACCAGGCATGCCATGCCAAACAAAATGTGCAAGCAATAGTATGATCAGACCAACAAGTAGAAAAGCAGAAAATGCCGGCAATCCCAGGGCAAGATATTCTTTTTTGGATCTCTTGATTGGTTTTCGTGCAATGATTTCAGCATTCATCAAGCACCTTGGAATTTTTTGGTGAGATATTTTTTCACAAAGAGCTCGGTCACGGCATTGATGAAGAAACTGACGATGAAGAGGAGAATGCCAAGGAAAAACAGAATATTGTAATGGAGTGAACCCCATTGCACTTCTCCAGTTTCAGATCCGATTGTTGCGGCAAGAGTTCGAACCGGATGAAAGATATTCCATGATAAAAGCGCAGCATTTCCTGTTGCCATCAATGCAATCATGGTTTCTCCGAAAGCCCTTCCAATGCCAAGCAGAACGGCAGCCACAACACCGGGCAATGCAGCAGGAAGCATCACATTAAAGGCAGTCTCCCATTCTGTTGCTCCAAGGGCCAAAGAAGCCTCTCTGTAACTTTTTGGTACTGCTGATAATGCATCCTCTGTTATTGTGAATATGATGGGAATAACAGCCAATCCAAGACCTATTCCACCAACAACAGCAGAATAATGAAATTCGCTGATGGTAAACGCTTCATGAAAATATTCTTTTGCAAAAGGAAGCAAGAAGCCAAGCCCAGATGCAAAAGCATCCAAACCCGGTTGAATATAGGTGGTTATGAGATTTACACCGCGTACTATAGTTACCAAACAAAAAAATCCCAAAACTACTGATGGAAACCCTGCTAGAATTTCAACAATTGGTTTTATCCACTCCCTAAGCTTACGCTTGGCAAAAAATGCAGTATAGATAGCAGCAAAAATACCAAGTGGGGTTGCTAACAACAATGCCACAAATGTCACTTTCAATGTTCCTGCCAGCAATGGCATGATGCCGTATTTGGGTTCCTTACCAACAGGTTGCCAAACTGTTCCTGCAATATTTTCCCAGATAGATTGTTTTTTCGTTTCTTTCTTTTTCTTGGATTCAGGTTCTTTTATCTTTTCGATTTCACCTGTTTCAGGATTGTAAACTTCGGGTTTCAAGATATCAGACTCTTTGACCTTCTTTTCAACTTTTGGTTTTAATTCTTTGGCAGTTCCAAAAATCAAACCACCAGCCTCTCTGAAAACAAAAATGAATATCAAAAATATAACGATGATTGAAAAACTTGCTGTGATGCGTATTCCCCATTCAGCAAGCAACTCAATGAAAATTTGCTTTTTAGATCGTTTTTTTGATAAGAATCCAGGCATGATGATAATCAGAATTTCATTGATGGAAAATACCCAACATCGTTAACTACTTTCTGACCGCCTTTACCTATAACCCAATCTATGAATTCTTTCATTTGACCTTGGGGCTTGTCTTTGATGTAAAAGAATAAAAAACGAGAAATGGGGTATTTTCCTGAAAGGATATTTTCTTCTTTTGGAAAGTAATATGTGTTGTTTTCATCAATCGCAACAGGTACTTCCTTTACTCCCACGGTATAAGCTGCTCCACCATATCCAATTCCCCATCTATCCATTGCAACTGCCCCAACAACTGCCGATGTTCCCGGCATATGTTGAGCAGTTGATGCAAAATCCTTTTTAGATAGTACATGTTCTTTGAAAAACTCATATGTACCTGAATTGTTTTCTCGCGAGTAAAGAATAATGCTGTGATCAGCACCACCTAATTGCTTCCAATTCTTGATTTTGCCGGAGAAAATTTCCTTTAATTGCTTCAGGGTTATTTTCGAAATGGGATTGTCTTTATGCACATATATGCTGATACCATCTCTTGCTACTCTTATCTCGACGGGTACGCGACCAAATTTTTCTTTCATTTGCGCAATTTCTGCCGGCTTCATTGGACGGCTAGATGCACAAATATCGGTTGTGCCATTAATCAATGCAGCAATGCCAGTTCCGGATCCACCTCCGGTAACTTGAAATGAAACATTTTTAGTTGGGTACAATTCAGTCCAACGTTGAACCAAAATCACCATTGTATCCGAACCTTTGATGGTCAAGGTAGATTGCTGGACAGCTGCTCCCATCAAAAAAAACATGCTGAAGATTGCTATCGAGGGGAAAAATCGCATAATGTTCATTGAAGAAAAAAAAGTCACTAAATTTACTGTATTCAAATGTGTATGAGGAGAGATCCAATGTTATGATTTCTTAATATAGACTTAAGTTATTGAAAATATATGGCTTTGTGTTTCCGTTTTTAGGAAATGTTAATACATATATGCCTTCTTGAAGATTATCCAATGAAAGTGAAGAACATGGAGAATCATTCAACATTCCCTGCTGAACCGTTCTTCCTGAAATATCTATGATGGAATAAGCCAAAGAATTACCTGCATGTACAATGATTAAGGAATTCCCCACTTGGTTCACGAGCGGTCTTTCATGTTCTTTGATTGATGCTACATTCCCTATGGTAAACGTGCGTATACCGGATGGTTCTGAATCACCGGCGGAATTTATTCCATAGACTCTCCAATAATATCGTTTGCCGGTTCTTAATGCTGTTGAACCGGTGAATACTCCTGCAGGTATCATGGAACGTGAGAAAGTCAATGATGAAAATGTTGGAAACTCAGATACTTCTATGCGAGAAAATACTGTTCCAATTGCAGTTTGCCATTGATATCGAATGAGAGTTGATTGTGAATTTGTGTCTTGCGAAGGATGGATGAGTATAGGTGAAGACACTTTTGAAGGAAGTGTATGAGCTGAACCTGTAAACACACCTGCACCATGCGTGGCAATTGCCATATATCCATCAGAGATGCGATAATCCAACATGGTGACAACAGCATTTCCTATTGAGTTCTGTCCTTCCTGTTGCCAACATGTAGCCATTCCTTGTAATGAGCCGGTTGAAAACAATCCAATACTGGTCCCAACATATACTTTAAAGCCCTGTTCAATGGGTACAATTTCTGCCCATCTGCATGATGGTCCTGCACCTGAACCGGCTTGATTATCTTCAAGATTTCCAGCGATTGGAGTCCATTGCTCACCGCCATTCGAAGAATGAAACAATGAAATCACATTATAATTACTGAATACAGCAATGATTGACCTGGCATCTCTTGGATCTATTGCAATACATTGAATGGTGCCATTTGAAAAACCAGATCCTGTGATATTCTTTGGAGTTGGATTACCTTGATGTGCTTGTTCAATCACAAAGAGATTACCTTTATTCGTTCCATAATAAACCATATGTGCAGGGTTTCGTGATGCGGAAACGGCAGTTATAAGCTCTCCATCGGGTAAACGAGTTGCGGAAAGACTATCCCAATTCACATTTGTTGAATCCCATCTATTCATGGGTATTATAGAAAGATCATTGTTCCTCCATAATATGCTGCCTCCAGCAAGGTACATAATCTGTTCATTTTCCGGGTCTAGAATGAATGGATTGATGAACAGATAGTCTTTTCCTCCGATCGGATCTATCCGTCCCCGTTCAAGAATTGTTCCTGATTCATCGAGCTTCATGGCTACAACTCTGCCAAGTTGTGCCGACATAAAATATCGTGAGGCATTCTTTGCAATTGCACAAAATGCTCCATCATAAGTCAATGGCATTGTCCAAGGATTCAATGGATCCTTTCCTTGAGTGAAATAAGTCCCATTGTCCTGCAGTCCTCCAATGATCGTCTTCTTATGCTGTTCACCATGATCTATGGCGATTGTATAAAATTGTGAAGTGATATATGAAGTATTGCAATCACTCCACACTGTTTTTCCTTCTAAGCAATTGTCTGTTATTTGTATTCCGCCATCATTGAAGGATATTGCTTTCAATGGATTTGACGGAAGAAACAATAGACCATGTTGATCAGGATGTTGTGAAGGATAAGTATCAAAATATGGCGTCATTGTACCGGGTTTATATCCGCCTATCCACTCAGTATTGACAGAGTCTACAAATCCTGATCTTGAACGATACAGATTTGTGCCACCTACAAAAATGGTATTGGTGTCCAAGGGGTGAACCTCGATCACAAGATCATAACCTGACTGCGTAATAAGATCACCAAAATGTCCGCCAAGTGTTGGGAGATTGATGGATCTATTTTCCCATGATCCGCCTGCGGAAGATCCATCTCCGGAAACATATTGATATTTCCAAAGGCTATTCCACTCTATGTCTCCTCTGAAATTTCTTGATTGTTTACCGCTGTTTGGAGTGTAACCGAAGAAATAGACTTGTCGTTCATCTTTGGGATTGACTCCAATTGCGATTTTGTAATATTGTTCTGGAAATCCCGTGGGTGTGATATTTGTCCATTTTACTCCATCAATCGAACGCCAAATCCCTTTTACTTTGGAGATTGCTCCTCCCCCACCTATTTGACTCATTGTTGCATATACTATGCCTGTTGGAGTTATGGTAATGTCGGAAAACAATGATGATTGATTTCCAAGACTGCCCAAGACCGTTCGAAATGATTTGCCTCCATCGGTTGATCGTAGAATACCTCCTAAGGCAGTTGCAACATACAGTTCATCTTGTTGAAGGTTGGAATAATCTTGTGCAATCTTGTTTACAAATTCAAATGATCCATCCCATGTTTGTGGCGTTTTGGATTGTGTTGCAGAAAGCAAATTCCAGGATTCTCCATTATCTGAACTATGATAGATTCCATCACCGTTCAAATCCGATGAATTGCCATAAAATTCTCCGGTACCTGCATACCAAGTGTTTTCTTTGCCCGGTCTCTTATCTTGAATGATGCAGGTAATACTCTGTAATTGATCATTCCTTAGTGTTTTCCTCCAGGACTTCCCTTGATCTGTAGATTTAAAAATACCGCTTGATACTCCTGCAGCTATGATGGTGTTTTCATCACGTATGTCTAAGTGCAATGCTCTTGTTCTTCCGCCCACATTATTTGGTCCGGCAAATGTCCATTGATCATCATTTGCGACTTTGAAGTCATTAGTCACTTCAGAAGTATGAAATCGTTGTGCAAATGCCAATTCATCGGCTCTGCTATGATGTGGGATTATGCCTGTTTTTGGATCGGCGAGCAACATATTCATATACCGTTCTCTTGGACCAATATCCATTCCTTTCATAGGTGCATTATTTGATTGCTTAGTGGAGCATGAAAACAGCAATCCACAAAGACATATCATGAGAAATAGTACTGATTTGTTCATCGCATTAACACTGAATATGATTCTGCTTCCATCAAGAAATGTTCGCGGATGGAAGAGGAACAAGGTGAGGTATAATCCATTCTTTCAGGATGCCATTGAACACCCATGAAGAAAGGTTTGCCTGTAGGATCTGCCCATTCAATAGATTCAATGATTCCATCCGAAGCATGTGAAGATGCTATTAATTCGGAAGGAAGTATCTTGATTGCTTGATGATGAGCACTATTGACTATTGATTCATCCAAGCGAGTCAGTTTATGTAATAATGATTTCGCTTCGATTGATATAGAGTGATATGAATCTCGACCATCAACCTTTCCGTGTGATATTGCATTTGGTATATCGGTTGGGATATCAACAACAAGATTTCCACCGTGCATAATGGCAAAGAATTGTTCACCCCTACAAATTGCTAGAATTGGTAAACGGAGTTTTAAAGCAATCTCGAGTAAAGCAGACTCCCGATCATCTCGTTCCGGCTCTATCGCGCATTCCGATATTCTATCTTCTGAACCATACCGTGATGGATGAACGTCTGCACCACCCGTAAAAATAATGCCTGAACATGTGGATAATACATGCTCATACTCCTCAACTGCATAATCATTCATTGCAAAACAATCCACAGGTTGATGACTATTCAGCCAATGTTGATAGAGCATTGAATGTTCTGTTCCCGACCGCTGTGATAATGCTATATTCATTCTTTTATGATATACTGTGAACAAATTGACAATAGTAGCTGCTGTACTAGTTGTTTACCTTCTATCAACTCAGCATGTATTGGAATCACCAATAATTGAATAGCGTATTTGTGAAAAACCAATGTATAATCACGAAGTTTTACGGCATCCTTTTCTGTAATTGCAAGTGTTGAGCAACCTTGTTGCTTTGCTTCTTGACACAGAAGTTGAATAGTGCTTTCTGTATATTCTGCATGATCCTCAAACCATTTTATATGCTGTACATCATATTGATTATCAATCAATGTTTGCAAATATCTTTCCGGATTCGCTATGCCTGCCACAGCCATTATTGGAGTTATATCAAATAACTCTGTGTATAGCTGTTCATCAAGAACATATGGAGTATCCATGTGTATGCTTACTCTGGCAAATACTGCCTGATCATTCATGAACATTCTTATTTCTTCTTCCGGCGTATCGTCTGTGCAAATGATGATATGTGCTCTTTTAAGCGAAGATTGTGATTCACGTAATCTTCCGATTGGCAGTAGAACATCATGTAAATCTTTTCTATTGATTAGCACAATGTCTATATCTCTAAAAATCTTTCTATGCTGAAACCCATCGTCTATCAGAATCGGAGTGGAGAATTCAGTAAGGCCTTTGTATTTTGGTTGACAAGACAATACTGTATTGTAGAGTCCACTTTCTGCATGCATATATACTTCATCACCAACAGTCGCCGGATTTATGCTTGATATCAGTTGTTTGTTTTGAACGATAGTTACAATGCCCTTCCCCAATCTTTTATAGCCACTTGAAAGCAAAGATATGGGAATTCGTACATCATGAAACATGCGAGCTATCATTAATGTACAGGGAGTTTTACCGGTTCCTCCAACAGAAATATTACCAATACTTATCACAGGGAATGGTGAGCGCATTTGTTTGATGATTCCGACATCATACAGTCGATTTCTTAAGTTGACAAAAAAGGATACCATCAGAGTTTTTCCTTTAATGTGTTTTCGCAAGCAGATATAAAGGTTGAAACTTCTTCTTTGTCATTTAGATTGCCGGTAAATCTCAAGACATCATACGAAATCTCAATCTTAGAAAAGGGCAATGGCAATTTGAATGCATCCCAACTTTTGTTGAAAGTGAAATAAGAAAGTTCATGTATTCTTGCCAAATATATTGGGACATCTGCACGAATCGACGCGATGGATGCACCAGGCTTGAATACCTGTCTTGGCCCGCGAGGTCCATCAGGTGTCATCACGATGTGCATACCTGCTTCAAGACTGTCAATAACCTGTTCCAATGCTTCTTTTCCTGAATTTGAGCTGCTTCCTCTTATAGTATGAATTCCCCAACCATGAAGTATCTTGGATAATATCGCTCCGTCTTTACTTTTCGAAACAAGAGCTCTTGGTTTGAAATATCTGTGCGCATGCCAACCCGCAAGCATATGTTCATGCCAAAAGACAATGATGCTTGGTACATGCTTATCAGGTTGAGATCCAATATGCGAATAACGCCAGCTGGAAGCAATCAATCGTAATAAGAGGATTCCAACATTAATCATCATCGCTTTTCCCTGCTATTGATGATGTCTGTAATTATCTCAGCGGCTCGTAAGGAGGCACCGGCTCCACCCAATTTTGCGCGTATTTCAGCAAATCCTTCCAATTGAAGTGCTCTTTCAGGTGTATCATTCAATAGATTCTGAAGAGAATGCAACATGGAATGAGAAGTTGCATGTGATTGAATCAGCTCAGGAATGAGTGATCGCTCCAAAAGAATATTGGGAAGTGAAATCCATGGCAAGGTGATTTTCTTCTTTGAAATGGCATAGGACACATAGGAAGTGGAATAATAAGAGATGAATGGCATGCCATATAATGCAGCTTCAAGAGTGCTCGTACCCATTTTTACGCATCCGGCTTGAGAAGTTTGCAAAAGAGTCGAAGCTGCTTGGGTTATGTGAAAACTATGTGCTTTCATGCAAATTTCCAGATTCCATAAATGTTCTGGTATGCAAAATATCGGAGTGAATTGTTCAAATTTCAATTGTTGTGCAATTGGAATCAATAAAGGCAAATGATGAATCAATTCCTGTTTACGGGATCCTGGCATCAAACAAATAGTCTTTTGATCCCTTTGAATGGTTGAATGCTGCAGATCCATTCGGTCCAATAAAGGATGTCCGACAAAATGAGATTCAATTCCACAATCTGAAAAAAAACCATCCTCAAAAGGCAGCACCGTGAGGAGTTTATCATATGATTGTTTAACGGATTCGGCTCGAGTCTTTCCCCATGCCCATAATTGAGGAGCTATATAACAAATGGACTTTATACCGAGAGATCGTGCATATCTCCCCAATCTCATATTGAATCCGGGATAATCGACAGCTATGAATGCATCATATGCTCCGTCTTTCAAAGCAAGTTTGCATTGATTGAGAATGCCGCTTAAAGCTGAGTAATGTTTAATGACTTCCCAAAATCCGGATACATTCAGTGTTGAAAAGTCTGCAATGGAATTAAGGCCTTTGGCATGCATCGAGGGACCACCGATTCCATCAATAATGCAATCGGGCATGAGTTTCCTGATCTGCTCGATCAATAAGGCACCATGGGAATCACCGGACATTTCTCCGGCTACTATGAAAATTCTCTTTGTCATAGTGCAAAAATACATTCTAAGCCCATACATTAAGGTGCGTAAACGCAGTAAATCTCGTATTTTTGCCATTGGTCAATCTGACCAAATATATAGGACATTCACTCTAAAGAAGCATTTAAGGGTTTTGATCATGAATCTGCATCTGTTTATTCCGGCCATTGTTTGCTTATTATTGATGGTTGGTTGTTCAAAAGGGCCTAGCTCTGCTGAGTTTCTTTCATTGAAAGCTGAGATGTATTTGCGCTCAGGTGAAACAGGCAGTGCCCAAAAATATGTCTCTAAAGCTCTTGAGGCTGATCCAAAGCTAATTGAAGCCCACCTTTTACAGAGTAAGGTCTATGTTGTTGAAAATAAAGCCGATAAGGCTATCGAACAATTAGAGCAAGCTCGCGGAATAGATGCACAAGATCTTGATGTTTTATATTCTCTTGGATTCATGTACACAAGAAAAGGCTCTTATGACAAAGCCTTGACAGTTTATAATGAGGCAATCACTGTATATCCCGATACTGCGCTTGGCTATAACAATATAGCTGTGACCTATCATTCGAAAAAAGATTTCAAGAAGGCAGTCGAGAATTATAAGAAGGCATTGAATATCAATCCTTCATTTGTTGAAGCTCATTATAATATCGGCAATAGTTATGCAATGATGGGAAAAATGAAGGAAGCAATTCAATCGTATAATAAATCTGTTGAATTGGATCCTAAATATACTGATGCTTATATAGAACTTTCTTCAGTATATGGAAAATTAGGCAATCAGTCCGAGGCAGGAAATAATGTGGGATTATTTTATTTCTGGAAAGAACAATATGAAAAAGCAGCAAAAGCTTTTGAGGATGTGATTAAATCAAATCCCAACTATGCAGTTGCTTATAATAATCTTGCAGTCACATATGATAAATTGGGCAATCGCGAATTATCAATGGAAAATTTGAAGAAGTCAGCTTCACTCGGATATTCACCTGCGATAGAAATTTGCAAGAAAAACAATATCCTTTTTTAAAATGATATGTTCATTCCGATCCCGTTGCTTGTAAATGAAATGGATTGGATAATCGATTGCAACTGTTTTCCATGATGTGCATTCGCAGCATACAATGCGGCATCGAACAATAAAAGAAATGCACCTTGCAGAATGATAGCATTGCCAAATCCACGCAGTCTTGTTTCTTGATCGGATGTTTTTGCTTTTTCACGAAGATAGAAACCACCAACAATATAAGCCAGGTCAAGTCCTGCATTCACTGCAAGCAATGTTTCAATTGAATGTTGTTCTGCTATGGTTCCGGACAATGTAGTTGGCATGGATTGCGTAAAATATCCGAATCCGGCAATCGATGCATTCACAATGTTCCAGCCGGCATTCATTTGCCAGAAGGCGGAACTCTCACCATGTGTCTGAGTTAAGTTGATTCCGCCAATGATGATATTTGCAAGAGCCCATGATCCCAAGACCTGCATGCCGGTTTGTTGGATTGAAATCCTTTCCGCATTGAACGTTTGCAGGACGCTATCTCCGGACATGGAGAATAATGGTTGAATACAACAACATAACAGGATTATAATGGAGAAATACATGAAGTGTATCCTTGTATTGATGTGTTTGTTTTTTTGTATCGGACAAAACAAACTTCTTTCTACGTCTGTTCCTTCCGATGTTGCAGATATGAAATACAGAGCTGACTCTCTAAAAAGTATGAAATCTTACAATGAAGCATTGCAATTGTATGATTCATTACTCATTGAAGAGCCGAGTGATATGGATATCATGATCTCGAAAGGCATATGTCAGTCTCAGATCGGTGAAATCAATAAAGCACTTGAAACATTCAAAACAGTAAAGGACATAGATTCTACAAGCCCATTGCTCTGGAAAAGTATTGGCGATGCTTATCTCTTTGCCAATCTACCTCAATCCGCAATAAAATCCTATGTCCGTTCAATATCACTTAATCCAAACTATTCACAGGCATATTCATCACTAGGCTCAGCTTATCAGAGAATCAATGTGAGCGATACTGCCGAGCTAGCATTTAAAAAAGCGCTGGATATTGATTCAATGAATCATGAGGCCTGGTATAATTGGTCATTATTGCTGAATGCAAATGGTTCTGTTGATCAAGCAATGCAATGTTTGAAAAGATCCATCGCTGTTAAGCAAGATTTTGCTCCTGCTTTCAATAATCTGGGTATGTTATATTATGGAGCCGGTTTTGCAGATAGTGCATTGTCTGCCTTCAATGCCGCAATCATACTTGATAAATCAAATTCATATTTTTATAATAATGCAGGTCTTGCTTGTTTGGACTTACGAGATACATTGCAGGCATATAATTTCTTCAAAAATGCATTACGCTATGATTCTATGAATGTGAAGGCTCTTTTCAATACGGGATTGACTTCATACTATCTTTTACAATATAAAGATGGTATTGAGTATATCATGAAAGCTTTGCAATTACAACCTAATGTAGCGGATTATTGGTATACGGTAGGTTTGATTCATGCTGCAAACAATGAACAACATATTGCCTCGGGATATTGGATCCGATGTATGAATTTGGACAGTACCAATTCAAAATACAGCTATGCTATTGGATCATTATATGATGATTCATCATCCGTCAAAAGAGAATACTATACAATTGCTTCCTCTTTAGGTAATGAAAAAGCAAAATTATGGCTTGATGCACATCCTATCATGAAGGAAACCATTCCGGTTGATGAAGTTCCTCAGACAAAAACGAAAAAGAAAAAAAAGCGATGAAATCCAGATTGTTCAAAGAGCGCTATGTGCGAGGATCATTAATCCCTGTGATAACACAAGTGTTATGGAGCATTTCTTTCTTATGTTTTTGCTTCGCGCTCTTTTCGATCATTCAGGAATTACGGCATTTGTCGGACAGAAAATCAACAAATGGTGAAGTCATATCCTATATTGAGTCAGATGAAACCTCTCGTTTCCATCCAAGAATACGTTTCAAGGATCAACAAGGAATTGCCCATGAATTCATTGATGGTACGGGTGCCACTGCTCCTCTTTATGTTGTAGGTACAATAGTGCAAGTAGATTATCATCCCCAATATCCCAATATCGCAGAAATGACGACTTTATATTATCGTTGGGGCAGTTCCTTTGGATTGCTGTGCATGTCTGCCCTTTGTTGGTTCATGGGTTCACGTTTCACCTATAGATTAACAGTATGAAATCATTGTATTTCATTGGAATTGCAGGAACAGCAATGGGAAATCTCGCCATTGCACTTGCTCAACGTGGATTTAAGGTATTCGGTAGTGATACGGGGGTATATCCCCCAATGAGCTCGATGCTTGAGAATAATGGTATTGGTTTCGCCACTTTTTTTGATGCCAAACATATCAAAAATTATGTGCCTGATCTTGTTATTATTGGAAATGCAATCAGCAGAGGAAATCCTGAAGTAGAATATGTTCTGAATGAAAAGATTCCATTCATTTCAATGTCTGAAATGATTCATGATGAGATCATTGGTAATAATGATGCCATCGTAATCACGGGTACACATGGTAAGACGACAACATCTTCATTGACTACTACGATATTTGAACATGCAGGAAGAAAACCAGGATTTGTGATTGGAGCAAAACCCGGAAACTTTGAATATGGATGCAGGCCAATTCCTGAACAGATGTTTTTATCCGGAACAGGAATATGCATAATAGAAGGTGATGAATATGATACTGCTTTTTGGGATAAAAGAAGCAAATTCTTTCACTATCCTCCACAGATAGCAGTTATCAATGCAATTGAATATGATCATAGCGATATTTTTTCTTCCATTGATGAAATCCTGAAAACATTCCGCTTATTTCTTAGACTGATTCCTGTAAAAGGCCTGGTTTTGCTTAATGCCGATGATCCATTGGCTCTATCGATGAAAGATCATGCATTTTCTCGAATCGAGACCTTTTCCACTCTTGGAAAAGGTGATTGGAATGCAACTATAGTCAGTCAAGATAAAGGCGGTACAATGTTCTCGTATCATCATAATGGAATATTGATTGATACTGTTATAATTCCAATGATTGGAATGCATAATGTTCGTAATGCATTGGCATCAATTGCATGCGCTCATCATTCGGGTATATCGAAGAATGACATCAACAATGGTTTGAAAGAATTCATCCCTCCTAAGAGAAGGCTCGAAAATCTCGGTGAATGGAAAAAACGTATCGTCATAGATGATTTTGCACATCATCCTACAGCTATCAAAGAAACAGTGCATGCACTACGAAGTATTTACCCCGAAAAGAACATTCATGCAGTCTTTGAGCCACGATCAAATACAACAACTCGCAATATATTTCAGAAAGAACTCGCTTCGTGTTTTTTGGGTGTGAACTCAATCTATTTAGGTCCTATTAATAGACCGGAGAGATTTGCCCCTACTGAAAGACTTGATGTGGATGCATTACAATATGCATATGAGCAGCAAGGCATATCTGTATTTGCAGTCAAGGAAGATATACCCACATGGGGCACCCATATCATTGACGATTTAGAACAGCATACAAAACCAGGTGATATCATTGTGTTGATGAGCAATGGTAATATCGGTACTTTACGAACTCTTTTACTTTCAGTTTAACAGCACAGTATTTGTCATGTCAATACAATCATTACCATATAGAGTCCTGCTATACTACAAATATGTGACTATCGAAGATCCCATTCAGGAATGTGAGCAACATCGTGAACTATGTAATGCACTTGGTTTGAAAGGCCGTATTCTTTTTGCACATGAAGGGATCAATGGTACTGTTTCGGGAACTATAGAAGCTACGGATGCATATATGAAACATATGCATTCCGATTCACGATTTTCAGACATGTGGTTCAAGATAGATGAAGAAGATCAGCATGTATTTAGAAAATTGTTTATTCGCCCCAAAAATGAATTGGTGACATTTCGTTTGGAGAAAGATGTTAATCCATTGGAGAAAACAGGTACATATCTCAAACCAAAAGAATGGCGTGAATTAATGGATGATCCGAATGCTGTTATTATTGATGCACGAACCGATTATGAGTGGGATCTAGGACATTTTGAAGGAGCGATCAGGCCGCCGGTTGATTCCTTCAAAGATTTCCCAATCTGGGTTCGAGAAAATCTTGCTGCACTGAAAGATAAAAAAGTGATGACCTATTGCACAGGAGGCATTCGTTGTGAGAAATTCTCTGCTTTTCTTTTGCAGGAAGGATTCCAAGATGTGTATCAGTTACATGGTGGAATCGTCACATATGGTAAGGATCCTGAAGTCAAAGGAGAGAAATTTGAAGGTATGTGTTATGTCTTTGATGAACGCGTTTCCGTATCTGTAAATCATACAGAACATGCTCAACTTGTTTCGCATTGTGTGATTTGCGGAACCCCAACCGATTGGTATGTAAATTGTGCGAATTTTGATTGTCATAGACAGCATTTTCAGTGTCCAGATTGCGTTGAAAAAACGCAATGCTCTTGTTCCCCTGCTTGTCAGGAATCACCGAGACATGAATATAAAGAACCCTATGCCCAAAAGTTCATGGCTTATAAAAGGGTACCACGCAGAAACCAGAGTGCCGCTGAAAAATAAATGATGATACCGGTTACATCTACCAATGTTGCTACAAAAGGTGCTGAAGAAGTAGCCGGATCGAATCCAAGTTTTTTCATAAGCAATGGGAGCATCGAGCCACTCAATGTGCCCCACATGACTACACCGATTAGTGATGTACCAATCGTCAATCCTATGTGAATGGCATGATCTCCATAAATACCCGTTGCCATGGACCAAAGCATGATTCTAAAAAAGCCAATACATCCAAGGATCAGTCCGAGCAATAAGCCTGAAAAAAATTCTCTTTGAAGAACAAACCACCAATCTTTCAAGCCGATTTCATTGATAGAGAGCGCGCGAACAATCAAAGTAGCTGCCTGAGAACCGGAGTTTCCGCCACTAGATATGATCAAAGGTAAAAACAATGAAAGTATAACGGCTTTGTCCAATTCTTGTTCAAAATATGCAAGTGCCGTAGCTGTGAGCATTTCTCCAAGAAACAATAAGATAAGCCAACCGGCTCTTTTCTTTACCATCGATATGAGTGCAGTTGCATCATACGGCTTTTCTAGAGCTTCCATACCCCCGAATTTTTGAAAGTCTTCCGTCGCTTCTTCCTCTTGGATGTCCATAACATCATCAAATGTCACTATTCCAATCAAAACTCCGGCAGAATCAATCACTGGCAATTCGGAAATATCATATTTCTCCATTACTTGTACTGCTGCTTCCTGATCCTCAAATGCTGACAAAGAAACCACGGATCCATCCATCAGTGTAGATATCTTCACATCAGGATCTGCAAAGATGAAAGATCTCAATGGGATATCGTCTTGTAAGCAACCACGGGAATCTGTAATATAGATGCGATTGATTGATTCGCTTTTCTTCCCATGTGTGCGAATATAGGAGAGACCTTCAAATACGGACCATTCGGCTCTTACAGATAAGAAATCAACGGTCATTAATCGACCGATGCTTTGCTCCGGATAACCAAGCAAAAATCTGGCTTCTTTTAAATCTTCAGGACTCAGGAGCGATAGCAATCGCTGAGTCATCTCCGCAGGTAATTCTTCAAGTAAGGTGGTTCTATCATCAGGTGACAATGCAGAAAGCAATTCTCGTGTTTCGTGATTTGTCAATACTTCAAGCAATGCATCCTGATCATCGGTTTCCATATAAGAAAACAATTCAGATGATAGGTCACGATCCAGAGATTTAAACAATAGAACTCTGTCACCCGGCTCAAGATCCAGAAGAAGATCTGCAATTTCGGGTGCCGACCATGAGGACAAAACTTCTCTTAATGCAGTCCAATTTCTGATTGCAATAAGGTCCTGAATATCGGGTTTAAGTAGTTCTTTCAGCATAAACCATTTTGATACGATTTGCTGAAAAATACGGAGTTATCGTCAGTTTGAGGCCGATTTCTCTGAAAGTTCGAGCCAGCGAACCATGGATTCATCCAATACTTGTTGGGTTATTGCTTGTTTTTGGGAGAGTTCTTGGAATTGTTTGAAGTCATGGGCAGGTACTTGCTGCATCCTTATTTCAAGATCTTTCAATGCTGATTCTTGTTCTTGAATGGTATGTTCAAGAGCTTCAAATTCCCTTTTCTCATTGAAGGTAAGACCTTTCTTCTTCTGTGATGTTTGTTTAATATATTGTTGTTTGGGCTCTGATGGCAGTACTTGCAATGGTCTTGCTTGTTGTTCCACTTTTTCAAGATATGCCGAATAATTTCCGGGATATTCTTTTATCTTGTCTTGTTCGAAGGCATAGATTGTTTCTACCGTTCTATCCAAAAATGAGCGATCATGAGATACAATAAGTAAGACACCCTTGAAATATTCCAAATATTCTTCCAATGCTGTTAATGTTGCAATATCGAAATCATTGGTAGGTTCATCAAACATCAACACATTGGGATTGCTCATCAATGTCATGAGCATGGCCAAACGCCTTTTTTCCCCACCGGATAGTGTATGTACATATGAATGATGTTGCTTAGCTGGAAATTGAAAGCGATCCAAGAGTTCCTTCGCAGTGATAAATCGATCTTTGCCAATTCCGGTATCGATATATTCCGCTATTTCACGGAGATTGCCGATGACCGTCATTTGCTCTTTAAGAGTTTTAACTTCTTGATCAAAATATCCTATGCTGACTGTATCACCAATGCTTACATATCCTTCATCGGGTTGCATTCTTCCACTCAAGACATTGAGCAAAGTTGACTTTCCAGCTCCATTTGGACCTATGATACCAATACGATCTCCGGGTGCAGCGCGATAGGTGAATTCCTGAAATAAGATATTCTCACTTATCTTCTTCGATATACCAATCGCATCTATGAGTTTTCCACCAAGAAATTTATTGCCAATCTCGATTTTGATATTTCTAATCTCAGTTTGCTGAGGTTTTTCCTGCATATTGGCAATCCAGTCAATTCTGCTCTTTTGTTTTGTTCTACGAGCTTTTGCTCCTTTTTGTAACCAAGCAAGTTCTCTTCTCAATGTATTTCTTTCATGTTCTGCCGTAGATTCCTCAATGGCTATTCTTTGCTCTTTCTTGAGGAGGTAATACTCGAAATTACCTTCATATGTATAGAGTGAATGATTATCCAATTCGATAATCTTTGTGGATATAGTATCAAGAAAATATCGATCATGAGTCACAAGTAAAATAGCTTTGGAATATTCACTTAAATGATCCTGAAGCCATTGCACTGAATCAGCATCCAAATGATTTGTTGGTTCATCCAAAATCAGTAAATCCGGTTCTGATAAGAGAGCTTTTGCAAGTGCAACTCGTTTTTTTTGACCTCCCGAGAGTGAATGCACAGAGCTATGAACATTCTGGATACCAAGTTTAGTCAATAAAATGATGGCTTGATTATCTAATGTCCAACCATTTTGAAGGTCAATCCTGACTGAAAGTTCATGAATCTCATCTGCAATATCTTTGTCTAAGTTGGATTCTTGAGTCGAACACAATTGTCTATGCAGTTCAAGCATTTCCATGATCTCGGGTTTTCCGGACATCACTGCCTGAATACATGTATCATGTGTTTCGAATTGTGGTAATTGGGATAGATAGACAATGTGAACATCTTTTCCTCTTGTGACTATGCCTTCATCGGATTCTTCAATCCCTGCAATGATTTTTAACAAGGAACTTTTACCGACTCCGTTTTTCCCAATTATCCCGATTCTTTCTCCTTCCATAATTCCTAAAGATATGGAAGTGAATAATGTCTTTTCATGATAAGACTTACTGAGTGATTGTGCCGAGAATAGATTTCTAGCCATGATATTCTGCTATTGACTGTGCTGCTGCATGTGCTGAAGACCATGCCCATTGAAAATTATATCCACCGAGATGCCCTGTGACATCAACTACTTCACCAATGAAATAGAGCTTGTCGATCAAATTGGACATCATTGATTTTGATGATAACTCATGGGTGTTCACTCCTCCGGCAGTTACCTCTGCTTTTGCATATCCTTCATTTCCATAAATTTCAGGACACCAGGATTGAAGATCATGTTTGAAGGACTCCAATGTTTTTGTTCCATAATGACCAATGGTATATGTTTGTCCGTGTAAAGTTGTCCATACTTCTGCCAATCGTTTTGGAACAAATTGACCGAGTACTGTTTTCCATTCGGTTTTAGATGATCGCTCATTCATGGTATATGCATCAACGTTTGGTATCAAATTGATGATCATCGATGTTTGCTTGTATAGATAAGAGGAGATTTGCAAAATCGCAGGTCCGCTCAACCCTTTGTGAGTAAACAGCATTGATTCCTTAAATATTGGACTATCCCCCGCTGAAACTTCAACGGGTAATGAGACACCGGCAATATCAGCGCAAGGAAATGCCTCCCGGGCGATGGTAAGCGGTACAAGTGCCGGTCTTGTATCAATGATTGAATGACCGAATTGTTGCGCTATTTGATAACCAAGATTTGTAGCTCCCAATGATGGTATCGATAATCCTCCGGTTGCAATGATTACATGTTCGGCTTGATAGGTTCCATTGCTTGTTTCAATTGTAAAATTCTCAGCTTTTCTGACTGAGTAGACTTTAGTTCCATAGGAAATATCACAATATGATGTATTGCATTCACTAAGCAACATATCAATTACCTCTTGTGATGAACCATCACAAAATAGTTGACCAAGTGTTTTCTCATGATAGTCGATATTATGGGATTCAATCAAATTGATGAAATCATCGGGTGTATATCTTGAGAGAGCCGATACAGCGAAATGAGGATTTTCAGAAATGAAGTGCTGAGCTTTGACTATGCGATTCGTGAAATTACATCTACCCCCGCCTGAGATGCGTATTTTCTTTCCGGGTTGAGCATTATGTTCCAATAATGTCACTGTTTTATGTTGCTTGCTGAGCAGTCCTGCGCAAAAAAGTCCCGCTGCTCCGGCACCGATGATAATGCAATCACTCACGGGAAATTTCATGGAGTCAATCTTTGAGAAATCTGATGAACATTGTAAATTCGCAATACTCAAAGCCAATTTAGCTCAGTGGTAGAGCAGCTCACTCGTAATGAGCAGGTCGCCGGTTCAAGTCCGGCAATTGGCTCAATGCATCACTTCTTGATCAATTCATTGATCCACTGGGCTATATCGGAAATGACCTCTTCCGGTATATGATCAAAGATAGTATACTCAGCAGGATGAGATTTACCTGCTCCTTCGAGAAATAAATAATTCAACAAAGGATAACTCTTTGCCTGACTATATGGAATTCCACCTTTTCCGGTAAGAGCTTTCTTCCAGATAGAATAATCTTTCATATTGGCTTGAAAATCACGTTCCCCCTGTAAAATAAAAACAGGTTTTTGTGACTTCTTGATTGTCTGCACCGGGTCATAACCTCGTAAAGCTAACCAATAAGAAGCGGGAGTTTCCAATAAGAGATATTTCGCAGGTATTTCTTTCGTGAGTGTTTTTGCATTAACGGATTGATATTGTTTGCGCAATGCTTCTACTTTTTTCTGAGCATCATTTTTCTCAATCAATGTATCAAGTGAAAGAACATATTCCAATTGCTCAATCAAGACATCAGGTAATGGTCTGGCAGGTGCTCCCATCAAAATGATGCCTTTAATATTCTTTGTTTGTTGCAATGCTCGAGGAAGTATCATTCCACCTGTTCCGTGTCCTAAAAAGAAGATATTGGATCTATCAACTTCTCTATACATTGAAATTGCTTGAAAAGCAGCAATGGCATCTTCGGTACTTTCCAAATCGGGGGTTACTTCCAATCCTTTGTCTTTGATCGCAGAATAATATTTACGAGTTCTTTTGGGGAAACGTAAAACTCCTATTCCTTTTGAAGCTAAACCCCAAGCTAGATCGGCATAGGGTTTATTTGCAACATATGTACCATCTTCATCAAGCGGACCACTGCCATGAATTATGATGACAATCGGATATTTTCCTTGTTTAAGCGGCAAAGTTAGTATGCCGGTAGTCTCCCATTCAGTACCCTTTCCAATAATGATATCTCGGATTTTAATCGAATCTGTTTGAATATAATCTGCGACTGTATATGCTCGCTTATCATAACGAGGTTTATATTCATCTATGTAGAAACCGTCTATGAGATGAGATCCTTTAAATGACATGCGAATTTCCCAATTACCATTAGAGCAGCGTAATGCATGGATTATGGTTCGCAAATTGGAATCTTCAGGATCGATATCGATTCTTGTATCAAAAACTCTATAAGGTTTACCGGCTTTTTTTTCGAATAGATTCCAAAAAATTGCAAAAGTGTCAACGGAAAACTCTCTTTTCATTTCCGGGGTGAATAAATCATAAGCTTTGAGGAAATCCTTTTTTATCACTGAATTCATGCACTTTTGAGATTGTGCTTTTTGCCAATCCAATAAATCTTGGTAGGGCTGAGCATCAATCGTAATCAGACCAAGGAGTAAACTTATCACATAGAAAAGTATTGTTTTCATATCTCAATCATTGTCAGGTTTTGTAATGTCAAATTGCAGGATGACTGGGCAGTGATCTGATACTTTTTCAGCCACATCTTTGGGATACATAGAATGAATATCAATCATATGTTCTGAGCCAAGGGTAAATCTCAATGATGCAGCTGAGGAAGCATAAATATGATCGATTGCATAGAGATGTGGGTATTTGCAACTCTTCAAATCACCGGTAAGGAATGTACCCAATGGAGATTCGGAAAGATTCTTAAGAGTTGGTTCTTTAGCACGTTTTGGAAAATCATTGAAATCACCGATGATGAATATGTCCTTCTCATTCTGTTTACGTAGAATGGAATCCATCCATGCAATTGCTCTTTTTGATTGTTCCATCCTCATAGTTCGTGATTCTGCTCGTAACTCATCGGTTGAATCAAATCTCGAGGTGGATTTGAAATGTACAGACATCATAATGCAATCAAAATTCCCTTTTTTTACTTGGATTACATAACCTGGTCTATTTCTTGAAGGATCGACTGCAAGTGGAAGATATTCTCCAATGTCCTGAATTTGAATCGATGATTTATAAAGAAAACCAACATTTTGTGATTTTCCTCTTGTGCCAAGGACTCCTGCATAATCAGGTAGAAGTGCAAGAATCCTTTGAATTGCTTGGATATTCTCAATTTCTTGCAATGCTATGACATCAGCAGATGTTTCTTGAATGATATCTGCGATTCTGGCAATGTCTTCATCAGAACGCTTTATTGTCTCGGGATCTTTGTCATCACCAAGCCAAGCTATATTGAACGTTGCAAGGGTGAGAACATCCTTGTTTGGATGTGTGTTGGAACAACCAAACAAAGGTTGGATGAATATAATGAGAAGCAAGAAACAATACACTGCCAATAAATGCATATCAGCCTTTTGTGAATATTGCTTTAAACACATATCCTGCAACTTTAGGATTTTCTTTGAGTCTTCTTGTTGAATATCCATACCAATCTTCCCCAAATGGTACATAAATCCGCATCTGATGGCCCATGCGTAGTAAGTTGTTCCTTCTTTCCTCTCTTACGCCAAGCAGCATTTGAAATTCATAATTATGTTTTGATATCGACTGTTCTGTGATCACATGCAAAGCATCATTTATAAGCACATCGTCATGAGTTGCTATTCCTGTTTTTGAAGCATGTTTCAGCAATAAACGAAGTAGTTTCTTATAATTATCTCGTATATCATCAGGATCGGTAAATGCAATTTCGGGTGATTCGCGATAGATTCCTTTACATAATCTGATGTTTGGATCCATTTCAAGCAATGATAAAATATCTGATTCACTGCGACGCAAATAAGCCTGAATCACAATGCCGCAATTGTCAAATCCGTCATGGCGAAGCCTTTTGTACATCGAAATGGTTTGAGATGTATAGGGTGAATTCTCCATATCCATGCGGACAAATGAACCTGAGCTCTTTGCAATTTCCACCAGCGTGCGAATATTCTCATAAGCAAAATCAGGATCTATCGCCAATCCAAGCGATGTTGGTTTAATTGATAAATATGCCGGTAAAGAATGCAAGCGTATTGCTTCCAATACATCTTTTGAACATTGAAATTCATGTAGTGAGCGATCTCTTGTTGTAACGAATTCACCAAGTACATCAATCGTTGAAGTTGCTCCAAGAAGCGAAAGAGACTGTACGGTTTTTACAGCTTCTTGTAATGTGGAGCCTGCTATATATCGTGAAGCAACGGCCTTAACGATTGACTTTGGAATATATGGCAAAGAAGCGGCAATAAGTGTTTGCAACATGGTGATGGTCTGCAGTGATATTATCTAGTAATGGTGAAAGGTGCCGAAAAAGAAGTTGATCCGCACATTACATGAATGAAATATGGTCCATTTGGCAAATCTCTGATTGATAATTCAATCGATTGCTGTGTTGTTCTTATGGGAGTTAGTGTTTCAATGACTGTTCTTCCTTTTCCATCTGTGATCATGACAAATGATGCATCGCAAATCATCGGAATATTGTGAATATTGATGATATCTTTCGCTGGATTAGGGAAAATAGAAAGTGTAGTCTCTTCTGTGATTCCTGCAACTTTTGCACAGGATCCCTGTGATGTGATGGCAATTGTTACAGGTGCAGATGCGATTGATGTGTCGAGTCTATAGCTAGCTCTGAATTGATAGAGCCCTTCAGTCATTGCCGGGACATTCCATACATAATTTTCGGGTAGCGCATCATGACCTAGCGTCGATATTCTTTTCCAAGTGGTTTGCCCAAGAGTTCGGTATTCTAAAAAGACCTTGCTATTGTCCATGAATTGAGAGTTCCATAGGACTGAATCGGGTTGGCCAATACAAAGCGTGTCATTATTGACGGGGCTTGTCAAAGCTATGGTCTCTTTTCCAATTTCAAATGGCCCTGTTTGACTCATTAATTTCCGACTTATGTCTAATACTCTAAACAAGCAATTCTTAGATTCAACATCGGGTATGTCAACTGTCATGGAAGAGGAAGAAATTGAATCAGTGATTAATGACCAAGTAGAACCATTATTGGAAGAAAATTCAATGCCAACTCTTTCTATGAATTCTTTGGTCCATGATAGATTTAATCGTTCTTTTTGACCAAATTTCTTTGAGCGTAAATCTGTTGTCAATACCAAACTTGCTTTGGCTATTGTAAAATCTGCCCATGAAGTATCTTTGATCTGACTATTATTTGCATCGACCACACGTATTCTTCCTTTTGTAGTTGGATTATCGGGTATGGTCCATTTAAATATGCCGGTTCCATTAGCTTCAGTAACAGCCGGTCTCGATACAAATATTGCTCTCCAAGAAATTCCGCCATCTGTACTGAACTCAATATTGATATTATTCACTCTGTGGGATGTCCATTCAATGTCGGTTTGATTTCCAACAATGAATGCTTGCTGACCCCACGGATAAATCATGCGAATGGATGGTTGAGTGGCAGCTTCGATACATGGACGGGTTTCAAGATAATTACGTAAATAGGTTGAGACACGTGGCAAAAATGTAAATGCGACGGAACGCGATGGATTAGTCAAGTGACAATAGCTCATGATTGAGCCGGGATTAGGTAGAGGTGTACTTTTATAGCATGCTTCGACTGAATAGTTTCCACGCCCTCTGAATGCGGAACCGCTTGTCATGCATGAATCTAAACCTCTTGGAGGCCAAAAAGTACAATTATGTGTGTGATAAGACCCGATATTATGTCCGAGTTCATGTGCTATGGTTACAATATCACCTACATAATCATTTATCTTGGACAATCCGTTTTTGAAAATGCCCGCAACTGAATATGCATTTGAAACACTACCCGAGCATACATTCCCAATGCCATTTGCAATGCCCAAAACAAAAAGACCACCTGTTGTTGGAACTGCATCCAAACAATGTACTATATCCCTTTTTATGGTTGTTAATTTGCTCCAACGATTTTCAACTTCATCCAGAAGTGCCGGTGCATTTCCATCATTGGTATATGGGTCAGGGGTAGAAGCTGTCCAAATTTGAAGTCTTGGAATCACGATTGCGATGTTCAATTCCTTTCTATACAATGAATTGACGCCATTCATGAGTCCAATCATAAATTCAGCGGCTCTAATTGAGTCTTTTCTGCCGGGACCATTAAAGAAAGGAGTAGTGCCTTCTACGATAACCTGCAATTCAAGCAAGTTATTGCCAAATGTTTTATCGGACTTTGGCAAATAAGCATATAAGTCCTCGGGGGTTGGAATGGTAATAGCTGACTCATCAGTCATGCACGTACCACCGGACTTTCTCAATTCACCCTGAATCTGCTGATCATATAACATATGGTGGGAAGAATTGTCGGTTTCTTCCATTGGGGCTATATGTACTCGAGTTCCATTGGATCTTTCTACCCACCCGCTCAACTCTCCATGTGCATGAGTCAAAAGAATGGTAGAACCAGGTTCATTCTTGACATGACCGGTAAATGTTCTAACCTGTGGAATCGGAAAGCGCTCATTGCCAATATATAATTCAGTGGAACCATCAACGGTAGAAGGTACGAGCTGTAATTCAATTGTACCTGTTTCAGAAAGTGATATGGGAAAATTATCAATACGAATTTCTGAACCTGATTCAACAAATGCGATTGAGGTCCAAACCTGCTCCAAGATCATATGTCTTGCATGATCGCGATATTCTTCCGGAAGCGTGTGGGAGGATTGAAATGTTATTCCCAAACCTGCATCAATAGTTTTGGATGATGCATCTGTGAACATTGACAAAACACAGAGAATTGTCACAATTCCGGACTTCATATATTTCATATTATCTCTCAATCGTAACAGGAATACTTGTGGATTTACCATTACAGCGCAAGGTTAAGAAATATCTGCCCGAAGCAATTATTGGAACCTGAAGAGACAAAGAATGAGAACCTTCAGTGAATGAATATTCTCTTCCAAACTCATGAACGACTGATCCTGTCAAATTTGTAAGTGTTAATTGCGCATTCAAGCATTGATGTATTGCATTGATTGTCATAGTACACGTAGTTCCGGTGATTGGATTTGGTGCAATAATCAATATTGGCAAATCTGGTACTTCATCAATTGAGGTGGCAATACATCCGGCTTCATTTGACAATTGGATTGGATTAGATACACTGAATATTGTGGAATCAACTCTGCTTACGACTCTTATTCGTAATGAATCGGTTTGCAAAGAAGGTGGATTAAATCCAATCACACTAACCCATGGATCAATTCCTGATGCAGTGGAGATATTTTGCCATGCAGAATTTCCATTAGCATACTGAACAAGCAATTTGCTATTGGCTATATTTTTATAAGTCCAGGCAATAACGAATCGTTTGTTTGCGCATAATTTTTCGCCACCTTTGGGATTCAGTAATGTGATTTCTTCTTTACCAATTGAAAAAGGACCGGTTTGTGAAATAAGAGACATATCGGTAGCATCTGCTATTCTTACCCAACATTGTTGTGCACTGATATCAGGCATTTGAAAATTGAATACGGTACCGGTCGGGCGAGATATTGTTTCCCATGTTGAACCATTATTGGAAGAAAACATGAACAATACCGTGTCTACATTGGTCTTAGTCCATTGGAATTGTAATGATTCACTTTGTCCAAATGCTTTGCCATCCATATTTGTTGAAAGTGCCAGTGAAGGTTGAACAATTCTGAAATTAGCCCATGAAGTATCATTGATTGCTGCATTGGCCATGTCTACAATTCGAAATCTTCCGGAGTTTGTTGAAATACGTGGCACTGACCACATATACATTCCTTGGCCATTGATTGTATTGGTTGATACAGCCGGGATACCGGAAGCGATATTAGACCAAGACCCTCCCCCATCAGTTGAAAATTGAATGTTGACACTATTTATTCTTGTTGAAGTCCATTCGATGGGAACACTTTTTCCTGATATAAAGGTTTGATTTCCCCATGGACCAATAACTCTGATTTGCGGTTCCTGTGCTTCTGTGATGCATTTGCTGTTTTCCAATCGATTTCTTAAGAATGTAAATACCCTTGGAAGAAAAGTGAAAGGAACGGATTTCGATGCATTCGTTAAATCACAATAACTCATGATTGATCCGGGGACAGGTTTTGGTGCCCCCGTATTACATGTTTCAGAAGAGTAAGCTATATTGTTCTGATAAGCAGCTCCACTAGAAAGGCATGAATCAACAGCAGGTTTCCACTGATCACAATTATGTGTGTGATAAGAACCCATATTATGCCCAAGTTCATGAGCCATAGTAGAAACATCTTTCATGTAAGTTGTCACTGGTAAATTCGCAAAGGAAGATATGCCTGTGACAGAATAAGCATTGGATATTGCAGAATTACAAAGGGCGCCGATACCATTTGCTATACCTGCCACGATTCCGGCTCCGGCGGAAGAACTACCCATCGCATCTAAACAGTGGACAATATCACGTGTTCTGTTAGTTATTTTGCCCCATCTGGTTTGCACTTCTTGAAGCAGTGCTGGGGTGTCACCACCATCTTTGGTATAGGGATCAGGAGTATCTTCTGTCCAAATTTGTATATAAGGAATTACGATATTCAGATTCAATTCTCTTCTATAAAGAGCATTAGTAGCATTGGTCATGGCAATGAGTAGATTCATGGCCCTTGTTTCATTTCTGGATGCAACCTTTGTGAAATAGGAAGTTGTCGTTTCCATGATCACTTGCATTTCCAATAAACGATTGTCAAGTTTTCTTTCTCCCTTTGCTAGCGATGCTTCAACTTCCCATGTTTTGATGCCTGTATGAGATACCTCATTGGTTCCGCAAAGCTTTGCCGGTATTTGTAATTGTGCGGACAAAGCGGATTCACTATAAAGCATATGATCCTTCTTTGTATAAGAATCAGTCGTTTCCGGAAGAAATGTAATGTTAGACCCAGTGGATGAAGCAACCCAACCATAGAGTTCACCGGAAGCATATGTCATAAATACTCTGGAGCCCTCATCACCTTGTACAAATCCCTCATAGCTTATGATGTGTGGGATAGGAACTTGTTTATTTCCAACCATAATGACTGTTTTTGCATCAATAGATGATGGTACAACCTTCAATTGAATTGTCTTCTTGGCATCAAGTGAAACAGGGAAATTATTCAAAGTAAATGACTGAGCATATGAGCCGAAAACTTTTTCAGCTGAAGTTGCATCAATCGTAAATGTTTGTGCAGACTTCTTTAACAATGCAGGTAACTTATTTGTCATGGGAGCAGAAATGAATGAGTCAGCATCAAAGGTCTGAGAATCCAAACCAGTAATGTGCAGGAATAACATCATTCCGCAAAGTAGAGCAAATGTGGTTTTCATATATCCATCCTTCAATTGAATAAAATCATAGGAAAGAATATCAATCAATCTTGGCAAAAATACGGAAAATAGCTCGTCAATTGGCAAGATAATGGGCAAATTGTAACTAAATTTCCCGAAAATTGACTTAAAAATCATACAAATGGAATATCCTCTGTCTTCTTGATGGCGATGATTGTGATATCGTCTCGAATCACATCAATTGGCAGTGCAGATACACTATTAGATACGGCCTCTATGATTTGTTCAGGTTCCGGATCATGCATTTTAAAAAACTGCTCTGAATCTTGTTGAATATCCAACATTTCCGTTAAGCCATCAGTAAACAATAAACACAAATCCCCTTTTGAAAGTTGCAAGTGAAGTTCCTCCAAATGATCGGAAAAAACGTCAATATCTTTGGTGAGGCCGATTCCTATACCTTGCGGCTTATATTCAGTTAATACTCCTCCTTTTAAATGAATCAAAGGCATATGCCCTGCCCTTGCAAATTGTATAGTACCCTTGGATTCTTCAATAATAAGACAGGATACAGTAATGAACATATGAGATTCGAGAATTGAAGATAGATTTAGTTGTATTTCTGTAAGTATTTCTCTTGCTCCAAAATTTGCTGATTGAAGAGAGAGAATTGTACCTCGTAGTGTGGCCATCAAAAAGGCAGCCGGAATACCTTTACCGGACACATCGGCTATGATAATACATGTATTTCCATTTGCCAAACGGAATACATCATAGAAGTCACCACCAACTTCTTTTGCTGATAATGAAAAGCATTTGATTGCATAACCGGTTGGTTGAATGATTGTTTGTGGTAATAGTGATTGATGCACGCTTTTGGCAATCATCATCTCGTTTTCCAAACGATCATGTTCTTTTGAAATGGATATCAATGCCATATGTTCAGTTGCAATATTGATGCTCTCACAGAAAGCACCCAGCATTGCTTCATCCTCTGGTGTAAAATGATACGATTGAGTATGAGATAAGAGTATCTCACCGAATACTTTTCCGTTTTTCTTCAAAGGCATTGCCAATATGGATTGAGAAAAAAACAGTGATTGAGGATTTGCAGGTATCGGTAATTCGTATAGAGTTTCAGGTTCATTTAGTGTTGAAATCCAATCAGAAATGAATGTATTATTCAAGAGCAAAGACAATTCAGTTCCCAATCGACCCGAAAAACGAATATGATCTTCATTAAACGAATGTATTCTACAATATATCCCTTCAAGTTGAATAGATTTCGGCAGTAATTCCATGGTATCAGAGATAATCGCATCTATTCCTTCAGAATGAATAGCATTGGATGTTAATTGAGCAAGTGTTGAGAACTCCAGTGATTTCCTGTCCAGTAATCCTGCGGTTGGTAATGAATACAATGACAATATTGCAAGCCTTGATGCATTGACAAACAGCCAGATGCCAATAGTTGCAATCAGAGGTTCAATATAATATGTAGTGATGTTCAATGCTTGCATTGTTCTCCCTTCATAATTAATTGCAACCAATATCGTGGAGATTACAATGATCATCATTGACCAGGCCAAATCGGTTTTTTGATCACGCGAAATTCCTTCGAACCATGAAAGACCCCGAGTATTATAAATTGCCAAGAGTGCAGTGTAAGCACTTAAGAAATGTGTAAGGATTGATGAGCCACCTGGAATGATGATTTGTAATATCACCATGATTCCTCCCATAACATAAATCCACACTGTCAATCGTTTGAGCTGAATATGCGGTCTTTGTTTCATCAACCTGATGAGTATGGAAAGAGCAAAACCTGAACAAAGTAGAATATAGCCGGCATATAAGAGAACCATTGCCAAAGTGAATATATTATCATACACTGTTGACACATTGTCAAATACTCCAAGAAGATTCAATAATCCAGCCATGGAAAGTATACTTGCCAGGGTCTTGGCATCTTCTATTATAGATTTACTGTCTTTGATGTATGCATTTGTAGCAAACCAATCCCTTTCTTTTTGATAGAATCCAATAAGCAAAAACACCCACGCCATATGTATAGCAAATGCGGTTTCAGGATACCATGTATCAAAAACAAAGAAAGCAATCAATGAAATGATGAATGCTGCTATGAATATGTACCCGGAAATGCTGAAACACAACGAGTATGGTATAGAACGGATAAATCGGAGTAATTTAGCCATCATGTCTGAATGGTGCCTTTTGATGATCATCAGATAAGAAAAAAACTACAACGCTCTCACATAATTGTAAGTTACAAACAAAAGAAATCGATCTTATATAAACCGAAACAGAATAATGAGCTCAATTTTTGTAAATTTGCCCAATATGTAACCCCAAGAAGAGTATTGAATGCAAGATCCTATCAAACGCAATATCACATCCTTGGCTTTGGATGGTGCTGAATTTCTGGGAATTCTCTCCTCAAAAAAATGGCTGTTAATCATCCTGACAATCAGTTCAGGCATGATTGCTTTCGGAATTTCATGGACTTTACCCAATTGGTATGCTTCAACGGTAACCTTCGTTCCCCCAAACAATGCTAATTCGATGATAAGCGGGATGATGGGGAATGTTTCAAGTGCATTGAAAGATCTGGGTTTGGGAAAAATGAATAAAGGAGAATCTTATTCATATATGGTCGTTCTGAATTCTCGGAGTTTGATGGACACCCTGATAAACAAATACAATCTATCTGCCGAATATGAAATTCCAAAAGAAGACAAAGAGGAATTATACAAAGAATTTTTGTCTAATTATGAAGTTGAATTGTCACCTGAAGGAAATTATAATGTAAAGGTACTTTCAAAGGATAAAGAAAAAGCAGCGAAGATTGCAAATGATGTTGTGACAATCGCCAATAATATCTCCCTACGCCTTCAAAAAGCAGAAGCTGAAACCAATAGAGCATATATGGATTTGCGTCTCAAAAGAACTGATTCAATACTGAATTCTATTGCTCAGGAACTTGGTAGATTTTCATCGCAGAGTTTGGTTTTTTCTCCGCTTGATCAAGCACAAGCAGTTTCTCAAGCATTGGCTACATTGAAAGCATCTGCATTAAAACAAGAAATTCAAGTTGAGATTCTTAAAAACACCTATGGTGATAAAGACCCCTCAACCATTGCAGGTGAGAAACTTCTCAGTGAAATGCGTCAACAGGTATATAAGGCTGAGAATAAACCAGGTTTTGCAGGTGACTTTGCTTTAAGGGACGGTCTCAAAGTCGGAGCAAAATACATGAAACTCTACACTGAATATGAAGCAATGTCCAAAGTAAAGGCATTCCTTATGCCAATGTTGGAGCAAGCAAAATTGGATGAAATACGTGAAGCTCCAATGATGTATGTTCTGGATTATGCCAAACCGGCTTTCAAAAAATCACGACCTAAACGTTTGACAATAGCTGCAGGTACATCCATAGGAGTATTTGTGCTGTCTTGCTTATATCTCATCATTGCAACTCAATTCAGAAAAGCAGTAACTATTCACTCACGTAGAACAACAACAGAAAATGGAGACCTCGCATAATGAGCGTATCCGCCAAGTTGCCAAGCTTCAAAGATGAGAATGGTTCACTTATCATGGGTATAGTTCGTTCATTGGAATATGAACATCTAAGCCCCTTTCTCAATACATTGCAAGCCACAGGATATTCCGGGGGTTTAGTCATTTTCTGCGATGATATCAGTTCACCGACACGCTCTGCATTTTCGTCTATGGGGATTCACTTACGTGATTTCAAAGAAGTGCGTATTTCGATTCCCTTTCTGAATAAAAAAGTCAATGCATATAGGATATTCAGTCCTGTGCAAAAAATATGGTTTTATGTCGCTTCAGAGGATTCAAAAAGACAATTCGCATCAAATGCATTTCATATTCATCAATCGCGACATTTTCTTTATACCGATTTTTTAGAGAAAAATCATTCTTATTCAAAAGTGATGTTGAGTGATACAAGAGATGTCGTTTTTCAAAGAGACCCATTCGACTTTACAATCAATGATTCATTATGCTGTTTTCTTGAGGAACCTTCAGTAACGATAGCTCATGAAGTTCATAATGCTGGATGGATCCGAAGAGGTTTCGGTCAAGATATATTGGATGCTATTGGCAATAATCCCATTTCCTGTGCGGGAATCACCATGGGAAGTGCTGATGCTGTACTAGAATATACTCGGCGCATGTGTAGTATTCTTCTTACGCCAAGAATAAGATCTATTGCAGGGATAACTGGTTTGGATCAAGGAATACACAATTATGCAATTCGCATGAATGATTTTGGGGAGAGATTGCATCTGTTCGAGAACATGCATGGTCCCGTCATGACCATGGGGCTCATGAAACAAGAACTACGAAATATTGACCCGGATTCCGGCTTATTATTCAATTCGGATGGATCAATATGTAATACCATTCATCAATATGATCGTCATCCCGATCTTTTGCATAATTTACCCAATAGGATTATTCAAGCACATTCCAATGGGCTATGAATGCGCAGCATAGTACATTCCGTGATCAAAGTCATCAGAGATGATCATGCGAGTGTCATGAAAAATTTTTTTTCATTGACATTCCTGAAAGGCTTGGAATATCTTGTCCCTCTCATTCTCGTTCCCTATCTCGTGCGCACCTTGGGCCTTGAACGCTATGGCACAGTTCAGACTGCTGTCTCCTTCATGTATATCTTCTTGGTAATCACCAATTTTGGTTTCAATTATTCTGCTGCAAGGGAAATATCCATCAACAGAGATAATCCTGAAAAAGCTTCGCGAATTGCAGGTGCAATCATTGCCCTGAAATCATTATTGATGTGTGTGTCATTTATCATTATGCTCTTCATGGCAATTTCTTTGCCTTCATTGAATAGCGAATTGGGTCTGGTCATCATTACTTTTGGCTTTATCATTGGTGATGTTCTCTTCCCTGTATGGTTATATCAGGGATATGAAAAGATGTATTACTTGTCAAGATTTCAAATCATTGCCAGAATCATCTTGTTCATTGGAGTGCTTTCCCTTGTAAATAAACCTGAAGACTATTTGCTCTATCCTTCACTGTATTATGGCACTCAAGTGATAATGGCTATCTCGACATTGGGATTTGCACATCGTTTGCTTGGAGTGAAGGTAAGAATGCCATCACTGGCCATCATGAAAGAGCAATTTAGATTGGGAATTCGCCCTTTTTTGTCTTCAGTAGCACAAGTTTTGTATACCCAACCGCGTGTATTCTATGTTTCGTTGATCAGTACAAAGCTCATAACTGGGACTTATGCAATTGCTGATAAAGCAGCAGGGGTCTTTCAATTGTTTCCGGTTTGGCTCTTTGTTATATCTGCTTTGCCAAAATTGTCATATATGTTCGAACATGATCGGGAGGAATGTCTGCAAACACTACGTACATATCAGCAATGGACAGTGATCTATGCACTAATAAGTACGCCAATCATTGTATTGACCGCACCGTGGATTATTTATGTCTTTTCCGGTGAATTCAATGAGCAGGCTGTAATGTACTTTAGATTATTATGTATTGAAACATTCATATTGACCATAAATATCTTTCTCATACATTACTTTCCCATAGCTGGAAAATTCGGTGTATTTGCCAAGATTTATGGTATTATATGTTTGATAACACTCGGATTGTTTTTTTTCTTGTCCCAGGCATTCGGAGTTTTGGGTTTGATTTGGGGCATCATAGCTTCATCCCTATTATTGCTTATTCTTACAATCTATTTTAGAAAAAAAGAAATAATGGCAAGACTATGAATTGTACATCACATGCAGTCGATTTTCTGTAATTTTGACAAACATGATTGGTTTTGACGATGAATCTACACAATGAATCCATAAATATCGGTGGTAAAGATCGTATCCTCGTTTTACGAGTGATAGTATTGGCTGTTTTAACCATCTATGTAGGTAGATTAGCATACTTGCAAATCATTCAGGGAAATGTCTATCGTCTAAAAGCTGAAACCCAAGCTATTAAAGAAGTGACGGTTGATCCATTCAGAGGGAATATATTCGATCGTAATGGGGAGAGAATGGTGCATAATTCCCCTTCTTTTTCAATTTCGATAACTCCAAATGAGTTTGACGACTCTTCGATTCCTCTTTTGGCTTCAATTTTACAACTGAAACAAGATGAGATAAAGCAATTTGTTGAGGATTCAAAGAAGATATCAAGAGTAAAGCCGAATAAGATTTATCGCGATGCCGATTGGTCAATCATTTCACTCATTGAAGAAAATCATGAGTTTCTTCCAGGAGTTGACATATCCGTTGAATCAAAACGATTGTATACGATTCAGGGAAATATGTCTCATATTTTGGGATATTCCAGAGAAATCAACAAGCGACAAATACAAACCATGGGTGACTATTATGCACCCGGTGATATCGTTGGCTATGCTGGCCTTGAAAAGACATATGAAAACTTCTTACGTGGAACAAAAGGAGTCCAGTTTGTTGCGGTGAATTCAACAGGTCAGAAAGTATCTAGTTTTCAAGAAGGAAAAAACGACATACAAGTAGAAGAGGGATTTGATCTACGGTTGGGTATAGATAAACCACTTCAGGAATTGTCTGAAAAGCTTCTCAAAGGGAAAAGAGGCGGAATAGTTGCTTTGGATCCTAATACTGGTGAAATAATGGCATTAGTGAGTATGCCGGACTATGATATTCGAGAATTTAGTGGGCGTACAAAAAGCAATTTATTTTCCAGATTATTGAAAGATGAAGGTAAGCCTCTTTTCAATCGTGCAACTCAAACAATATATCCCCCGGGTTCCACTTGGAAAATGCTCATGGGTATTGCAGCATTGAAAGAAGGAATCATCACACCCGAAAAGACAATTTATTGCTCAGGTTCTTATGAATTCGGTGGCCGTTCCTGGAAATGCCATGGTTCTCATGGAGCCACCAATTTGCAAAAAGCAATCCATGTTTCTTGCAATGTGTTTTTCAATAAGATCGGTCCTCAATTAGGAATCATCAATTTTGAGAAATATGGTAGAGATTTTGGCTTTGGTCAAAAGACATTTGTTGATATTCCCGAAGATTCAAAAGGCAAGCTACCCGGAGAGAAATTTTATAAAAAACAGAATCTTTCAGCCGGTGAAATACGAGGCCGTTTGGTAAATCTTGGTATCGGTCAAGGTGAGATTGGTGTTTCCCCTCTTCAAATGGCTGTGTATTGTGCAACTCTCGCAAATAAGGGAATCATTCATCAGCCGCATATTGTTCGTTCAATTTATAATCGTAAAACCAAACAATTACAAGACGTAGCATATGCGAGCAGGAAAGCTATAACCATGTCAGATGATTATTGGAATGTCATTCACAGAGGTATGTATGATGTTGTGAATACCGGTGGTGGTACTGCTTTGTCGGCCAAAATTCCTGGAATAGCTGTTTGTGGTAAGACCGGCACTGCACAAAATCCTCATGGCGAAGATCATGCTTGGTTCATCGCTTTTGCTCCCAGAGAAAATCCAAGAATAGCTCTTTGTGTTCTCGTTGAAAATGCCGGTTTTGGTGGTACGGTGGCCGCACCAATTGCGCAACGCTTACTCACCAAATATTTCTATCCCTCATCCAAAGAGTCTGGTGATTCAATATTGCTTGATACAGCTATGAAGCCAAACAAAAAACTAAATACTTCCAATCGACCGATGACGGCAAAAGATTAAGTCATGCTTCGAAAGATTACCATTCTTGCTTTGCTCTCTTTTCTTTGTTTGGGCTGCGGAAATCACTCGCAAACCTCAATCACACTACAATTTTTACATTTCTGGACTGAACCTAAACAACAAGCACTCATTGATTCGCTTGTAATTGCTTTTGAACAAAGATATCCACATATCAAGATTGAGCAGATTCCGGTTCAGTGGAGCGAAGGTCGAACCAAGCTTCTCTTGTCTCATTCTTCGGGTAATCCACCAGACATTACTCATTTAGGTATAGAATGGGCTCAAGAATTCATTGACAATAATGTTTTTGCTCCTATATCATTGGATAAACATAGAATTCCTCAGCAGTTTTTTCTCCCAATTACAGGGAATGATGGCAAACTATATTGCAAACCCTGGACAATGAACACTAGAGCATTGATATTCAGTCACAATCTCTCAACACTAGATACCATTGATTTGGGCTGGAATGATATTATTGAAAGATTGAATGCATCTACCATTATCGGTATTAATTCAGCTGAACCACATAATGTATCAAAAAAGTTATTGCCTATTATTTGGTCAACAGGTAGTACTTTGTTTCAAACATTACCTTTAAGTGCCACATGTGATATTCAGTTGATTGAAGGATTACACTTAGTACGCAAATTGACCAAACATGCCAGAATTGAACAGTCAAGAAAGCTTGATGACTATGTTGTAAATGGCACAATTCAGGCAGTCATTACCGGTCAGTGGATTCTTCCAAGACTAACCAATATTCCTCATCTTATCGTATCCTCAATTCCCGGAAAGAGCGGAGCATCCATATTAAGTGGAGATTGTCTTGGAGTATCAGCATCTTCTCGATATCCGGAAGAAGCAGCATTGTTTGTTTCTTTCATTACTGACTATGACAAAGTCAAGAATATGTGCATGACATTGCAGGATATTGGATTGCCTGCTGATTTGCAATCATGGACTGACATGGATTTTCAAGCTAACCGGGATATTGCGCAGTTTACAAATCAAACAAGAATATCAAAGATCTTACCTTCTCCTCCATATTTTCTTGATGCTGAACGCATACTTGAAGAACAACTCATGCTATTCATTTATGGTAAAGCGAATGAATATGAGTTACTCAATTCTTTGAAAGGACAACTTCTCACATTGGAGAATAGCCCAAAAAAAGGGTCGTAAACGACCCTGTGTGTTATTTCTTCGGTTGAGCTGATGTTTTGATTGCATCCGTAAACCGCTTATATCTCTCAGCAACCGCTCCTGTCAGAAGTGCCCTTTGCAGAAATGCCAACAAATTCTGGGCTTGATTGATGGTGATCTCCAATGTTGTTGATTCTTCCGGTTTCTTGTTTTCCTTCATCGCTTTTTGCAGTTGACTGATCATGATGGAGCGGACTTCCATCAATGCATCAACTTCATTCCCTCGTAATTCGATATTCTTTAATAACTGTAAACAAAAATCAATTTCAGAATATTGAATGACCGGTTTCAATATTTGTTGATTTTGTTGTTGTGCAAACAAAGTTGTAGCACCTATGATCGAAGTGCAAATTAATGCATAATGTTTTTCATGAATGTGAACCTGAAATTATAATGAAGCATGTAATGTTAATCTGTGAATAGAACCTGCTGTTCCAAGTGCGGAAACACCATAATCTATATTGACATATTCAGTTCTAACTCCGACGCCGGCTGAAAATCCTGAAAAGCGTCTTTGTCCCTGAATGCTAGTTGCGTCTCTTACATAATTGTCATAACCAAGTCTCATGTCCAAAACCTTACTGAGTATAAACTCACCACCAATACTAAAATTCCCTATTCTGTCAAAGAATGCATCGGCATCATCAGCAAGATGATGAAGTGAAAAGTTCAATAAGAGCGGAAGACCTCTCAAACGATGATTGATCCCTAAACGTACATCTACGGGTAATTCATCTGTTATACCGGTGAAAGTTGAAAGTTGAGTTCCGATATTCAAAATTGAAAAACCGACATTTGTTCTCGTTGCTGGAATTCTATACAATAACCCGGCATCCAAAGCAATCGCTGATGATGAAAGATCATCTAATGTTGCATAGAGTAATTTAGCATTGCAGCCATAACTTAATGTTGAGTCTAATTCATTGGAATAAGAGCCCATTAATGCAACATTATTTGCGGAGAATGTTCCAAGTATTGTTCCAAATTCATCTGTTCTGTCAAAAGACCCATATGTCGTGTACATGGCACTAATTGCAAAACGCTCAGATGATTGTTTGTCGAATGGGAGTGTGTATACTGCTTGCCCGGAACTTATGTCTAAAACATGTCTCATGAATGTTGCGGAAACAGAAGACTTTTCAACAGTTGAAAGTGCGCCCGGATTAAAGAAAACAGTTGTTTGATCATTGACAATACTAGTAAAAGCTCCACCCAAAGCTGCCGAACGTGCACTTATGGATAATTGTACGAAATCAAATGGAGACTGAGCTTTAATCACATTTACTGTTATTGAAGCAAGTAGTAGCAGTGCTATAAACAAGGCCTTTTTCATAAACGAGTTTCCTTGTGTATGGAATGTTCAGGTTCTCGTGATTCCCAGATTTCCATGAAGAATGCCGGTGGTCGCATAGGTTTTCCTGTTTTGATGCCTATAAACGGATGAATTGTATAACCTGTTGTCAGCAATGTTGAGCCTCTTGTAATCTCATATGCAATATGCAACAATATTCCCTTTTTGAGAATACAGGTAGCTCGTATGTCAAGAATCTCATCATATTGAGCAGGTGATTTATATTCAACATGAGCTTCCATAACAGGGAATTGTATTCCCTGTTCTTCGAGTTTTGCATAGGGCAATCCCATTGATCGCAATAACTCGGTTCTTCCTATCTCGAAATAGGTGAGATAATTTCCATTATACACTATACCCATTTTGTCGGTATCGGCATATCGAACGCGAATTGACGATATATGTGTATGCTCTTTCATTCAAGTATCATTGCTTATTGATGATTAATTCAATAACTCTTTGCAAATCATCCAAAGAAAAGAATGTAATTTCAACTTTTCCGGTTTCATGATCTTTTAAATGAATAGAAACCTGCGTTGTAAAATATTCTCTAAGTGTGTCTTCCAAGGCCAATAGATCATTGCTTAAAGGTTGTTTTGTGCTCGCACTATGGGTTGTTTTCTTTGTAGATTTTTTCGCATTCTTTTTCGCCCCCCCCATCAATTCACGTATGATATCTTCAGTTTGACGAACAGATAATTGTTCATCAATGATTCTTTGAGCAATCAGCCGTTGATTATCAGGAGATTGTAGCGACAATAAAGCACGAGCATGGCCATTAGACAATTCCTTCATAGCCACATGCTGTTGTATTTCAGAGGGTAGTTTCAGCAGTCTAAGAAAATTTGCGACAGTCGCTCTATCCTTCCCTACTTTTGCTGCCACTTCTTCTTGTGTGAGTTTGCACTGATCTATCAATAGTTGATAGCCCATTGCTACTTCAATGTCATTTAAGTTTTCTCTTTGGACATTTTCAATGATTGCAAGTTCGATCATCGCTTCATTTGAATCAACATCCATGATGAATGCAGGTATTTGCTCCAAACCAACTTCTATGGAAGCACGAATTCTTCTTTCACCGGAGATAAGTTCATACGTATTTCCAATGGACTTTCGCACTGTTATTGGTTGAATCACACCATGGAGCTTGATTGAATCGACCAATTCTTCCAATGCGGCCTGATCAAATATGACTCTGGGTTGAAAAGGATTTGTCTTGATTTTGGTTATATCAATCAAGCTAATGCGATTCTCATCTTGTTGTTCGATGTTTTTTTGTGGAGTATCTTGATTCCCAGGGATGAGGGCACCAAGCCCTTTGCCAAGGCCTAATGGAGATTTCATTATTCACTCCCTTTTGCAATGTGAGTTGTATTGTTTTGAATGATTTCCATAGCTAAATCAAGATAGTTTCTAGAGCCGGTGCTTAATGCATCATAGAGCACAATTGGTTTTCCATGACTTGGTGATTCAGACAATCGAACATTGCGTTGTATGACAGTTTTCATCACTTTGTCTTCAAAGTGTTTGCGAACTTCGATCTCAACTTGTTGGGAAAGCCGCAGTCTACCATCAAACATTGTGAGTAATACACCTTCAATCTCAAGAGAAGGATTAAGATGATTGCGAACAATTGAGATCGTGTTTAACAATTGACCCAATCCTTCAAGTGCATAGTATTCACATTGAACAGGTATCAGAACCGAATGAGCAGCCGTTAATCCATTTAAAGTAAGAATTCCTAGCGATGGAGGACAATCGAACAATATGAAGTCAAATGTATCAAGTATTGGTTGCAATGCTTTTTTGAGAACAAACTCGCGATCTTGCATTTCAATCATCTCTATCTCAGCGCCTACTAAATTTATATGCGATGGAAGAATTGACAAATTTGGCATCACTGTTGGAAGGATTGCATCGTGAATCGAAGCATTCCCAATAAGTACTTCATAGACAGTGATATCCAAACTTTTGGTGTCAATGCCGAGTCCATTTGAGGCATTTGCTTGAGGATCTATGTCTACAAGCAACACCTTCTTCTCAGCAGCTGCAAGTGAAGCCGAGATATTGACTGCGGAAGTTGTTTTTCCAACTCCACCCTTTTGATTTGCTATTGCAATGATTTTCGCCATTCGCTGTATTATTCCTGAGGAGGAGTCAATTGTTTATGTGCTCCATCACAAAATGGTTGATTTGCCGATAATTTGCAGGTACACCATGAGACAGTTTTTGTTTCGGTTATTTCCACAGCTTTCGGACTAAAGCTTGAACCCTTATGAGAACCATCGCAAAAAGGTTGATTAGATGATTTGCCGCATGAACACCAATAATATGTTCCCGGATTCATTTCCATTCTTATTGATTTGTAACCACCTATTTCGGGTTTTTCCATGGTAAAGTCTCCTTACATTGATTCGGGTGATGAAATTCCTAAAATTGTCAATCCATTGTTCATGACCGTTTTTGTCAATAATGCTAAATGGACTCTAGATGATAATACGGTATGTTCAGATCCGAGTATTCTGCAATCATGGTAAAAAGAATGAAATGCAGATGCGACTTCTCGTAAATATTCAGCCAACATTTGTGGTTCAAGATGATGAGCAGCTCTCATGGTGACATCTTCAAATCTAGTCAATGTACCAATCAACGTTATTTCTGAAGGATGAGTCAAATTCGAAAGATTTGGTTGTTCAAGAACATGCAGATCATGATCTTGTACTTGTTGCAAAAGCGAGCATATTCTTGCATGAACATATTGCAAATAATACACGGGATTTTTATCATTTTGCTCACGAGCTATCTGAAGATCAAATTCCAATTGGGTTTGAGCACCGCGCATGATAAAGAAAAATCTGACGACATCAGCTCCGACCTCATCTATGAGCTCATCAAGTGTGTAACTCTTACCTGATCTCTTGGACATTTTGACTTGTTCGCCATTATCCCACAGCGTCACAAATTGATAAATGAGAACTTTGAGCTTCGAAACATCATAGCCAAGGGCTTGTATTCCTGCTTTTACATCGGGAATGGTCGCGATATGGTCTGCACCGAAGATATCGACTATCAAGTCATACCCTCTTTCGAATTTCGTACGATGATATGCAATGTCCGGTAAACGATATGTTGGTTCACCGGTACTTTTCACGATGACTCTGTCTGTGAGTGATTCATCAATAGAAGAGAATCTCATCCATGTTGCACCATCTTTCTCATAGGAAAGATCTTTTTCTTTCAATTCACTCAAAAGCGATGTTATGGTGCCATCTGTAAACAAGGAGTCTTCATTGAAATATGTATCCTGATGGATATTCATTTTTTTTAATGTTTCTAGAATTGATGAGAAACACCATTTCTCACCCAACTTTTTGCAAGTTTCAATATGCTCCTGATGTTCATCTGCTAATTGTTTTCCGTTAAGATCAAATGCTTGTTGAGCGATGTCGGCAATATAATTACCATGATATCCATCTTCGGGAAATGGGTATGTTATATCACCTATCAAATGTCTGTATCGAGCATAGATTGATGCTGCCAATAAATTCATTTGATTGCCGGCATTGTTGAAATAATATTCGCGAGTAACCATATACCCGGACCATTCCAAAAGATTGGCCACAGTATCGCCGATAGCTGCATTTCTTCCATGACCAAGATGCAATTTTCCGGTTGGATTGGCACTTACATATTCAACATTTGCAGTTTTACCGGAGCCGATCATTGTTTTTCCCAATGATTCCTTTTTATTCATCATCATTTGCATTGCTTGTTGAAAGGCTTTGGGTTGATATGTTACATTTATGAAACCTGCGCCTGCTATTTCCACAGATTGTACCAAGTTTGAATCATATGCTACATGAGACAATATCTCTTTTGCTATGTCCAGTGGTTTTTTCTTTAATTGTTTTGCAAGGACCATGGCAATATTGGTTGACACATGACCATGCTCCGGAACTTTGGGTCTTTCAAATGCAATTGATTGATGTTCAATACCCATTGCATCAAGAGCTTGTTGAAAGGAAGCTTCGATGAATGTATGCATCATAAAAAATCCTCCTCAAAAGAGGAAGGTTGGCTAAAGTGTTCAGGCAGTCTACGCTCCTTGGATAATTCAGTGAGATACGTCTGCTTGGTTGTCTTCGTCATTTTCGAAAGTTTATCTTCTTTAAGAATATAGAAATCAGCATCGCTCCAGAGTTTTTCGATTCTGTAGAAGTCACGAGCATCTGCATGAAATACATGTACCACAACATCGAAATAATCAAGAATAACCCATTGTCTGGCATCCCAGCCTTCAGATTTGGGAAAACCTTGTCCGGCTTCTTTGCCTCCACGTTCGACTGCAGAAGAAACTGAATCGACTTGAACTTCCGATAAACAAGATCCAATGACAAAGTATTCAGCCGGAGCGCCATCTGAATTTGACAAATCCAAGACTAGGATATTTTCTGCTTTCTTGTCTTCCATTATTCTTGCACAAAACAATGCAAAAGCTTTGCTTTGTGCAGCGGTTGACTTTGATGTTGATGACGCCAAGTGTAACTCCAATAAATTATGAATCGAGCAATTGTTGTCTGTTGAGAATGCTCATGGTTTGTTCGTCGAGTGTGTAGACGATTGGTTTTCCTGTGGATATGTTAAGTTCGAGTATTTCTTCTTTTGAGAGTTTGTCCAGTTCTGCTATGAGTGCTCTGAGTGAGTTGCCATGAGCAGTAATGAGGACATTCTTCCCTTCCTTCAGTACAGGAATGATGTGCTCATGAAAGTATGGAAGCACGCGTTCTTGAGTCATTTTTAATGATTCCCCATTCGGAGGAGGTGTATCATAACTTCTTCTCCATATCTTTAACTGATCGGAGCCAAATTGTTTACCAACCTCGTCTTTATTGAGACCTTGCAAGTCTCCATAATGACGTTCATTCAACTTTTCGCTTCTTTGCGTTGGGATCATGCCTTTTCCGGCAGATTGCAAAGCAATGTCAGCAGTACGTATTGCTCTCAGCAATGCTGAAGTGAATAACATATCAATGGGATAGTCCTTCAATGCAAGACCGGCTTTACGAGCTTCTTCTTCGCCTTTGGATGTTATGTCGACATCAACCCAACCGGTGAATCGATTTTCGACATTCCACTGAGATTCTCCATGACGGAGCAAAATGAGATAGACCATGATTTACGAATTGCTCCAATTAGGTTTTCTTTTTTCTATGAATGCATTCATTCCTTCCTTTTGATCTTCGGAAGAAAACAACAGGTAAAAATTCTTTCTTTCAAACTCCAAGCCACCTTCCAGAGTAGTACTGAATGATTTTAATACTGATTCCTTGATGAGCTTGACGGCAATTGGTGCTTTTGTTGAAATTTCTGCGGCAAGTGCCATTGCTTCATGAAGATATGACTCAATCGGAACAACCTTGTTCACCAAGCCGCATCTCCAAGCTTCTTGAGCCGATATCATTCTACCGGTCAAGGCTAATTCCATGGCCCTCACTTTGCCTATTGCTCTGGTGAGTCTTTGCGTTCCACCGGCCCCGGGCATTACCCCAATGTTAATTTCCGGTTGACCAAATTGTGCGGATTCACTGGCAATCAGCATATCGCAATTCATTGCCAATTCGCATCCTCCACCTAAGGCAAAGCCGGATATGGCTCCAATGATTGGTTTTTTGATTGCCCGTATTCTTTCCCACTTAGCAAATTGATCTCGTTCCAGCATTTGCATTGAACCTGCGCCAGACATCTCTTTGATGTCCGCACCTGCAGCAAAAGCTTTTTCATTTCCATGAATCAAGATGCAGCGTATGTCAGGCGATTGATCAAAATATTCCATTGCTTCCACTATTTCTGTCATTGTTTGCAAGCTTAAAGCATTCAACACTTGCGGGCGATTGATTTGTATTACTCCAATTCCCTTTTGAGGTTCAGAAGTAAGAATGCATGTCCAATTATTCATGGTTGATCTTTAAAAAAGTAATCCGGCCAATGTGGCGGTTAAAAGATTGCCCAAAGCTCCGGTAATCATTGCTTTGAGCCCCAGCGCTGCTATATCTTTCTTGCGTTCAGGAATCATGGCTCCAATGCCTCCAATTTGAATGGCAATGGAACTAAAATTTGCGAATCCGCATAATGCAAAAGTAGCCATTGTAATCGTTTTTGGCATCAGATTTCCCTCTTTGATAAAAGTGGACAAATCTGCATAAGCCAAAAATTCATTCAGACTGATTTTGGTACCGACAAGTGACCCAAATGCTCGAATGTCTTGTTCAGGTACTCCAATAAGGTAGCCGATCGGTTGAAAAAGAAATCCAAAGAGTTCTTTCAAATTTGAAGGGAACCACACAGAATATCCTTCAAATACTGCATGCATACCTGATAATCCTGCATTGATGCCGGCTATGATTGCAACAAAAGCAATCAGCATTGCAGCAATACCTGCTGCAAGTTTCAGTCCATCCATTGCACCATTCGCAGCAGCTTCAACTATGGTCGAACTTGATGGCAATACAGGTGATGAATCATGTAGTACACTTGCAGTGTTTTCTGCAGGTATGACGATTTTGGAGAGCATTAGGCCTGCCGGTGCAGACATCACACTTGCCGTGATCAATGCAGATGCCGGTACTCCCATTTGAATATATCCTGCCATTACACCCCCGGCAATCGTAATGAAGCCTCCAACCATGATGGTATTGAGTTCGGATCGAGTAGCAGAAGATAAATAGGGTTTTATGAGTAATGGGGCTTCTGTTTGACCAAGAAATATATTGGCTGATGCAGATAATGACTCAATTCCCGATGTTTTTAATGTCCGGCTCATGAACCAAGACATTGCCCGCACAATATGCTGCATAATGCCAAGGTGATATAAAACGGACATAACGGAAGAGAAGAAAATGATAACGGGCAATACTGATAATGCAAACTGAAATCCGAATGTTGTTGAATAGGCCGGATTTGCAAGATTCCCGAAAAGCATTTCAGCTCCATGAGAGGCCAAGCCAAGAAATCCTGTGACGGCATTGCCAAATCCGGACATCATGGATATTCCTATCGGCAGTTTCATCATTATGAAACCTAATGTGATCTGAAGAGAAAGTCCGATAAAGACCATTCTCCACGGGAATACCCTCTTGTTTTCTGACATCAGCCAGCAACATAAGAATATCAATATCATTCCGAGTATCCCAATAAGTGATTGCATGATCAAACCCACTTATTGTCTATGTACCAACGAACTGTACGCTCTATTCCTTCTTCAATCGGAATCTGTTGTTTCCATCCAAAATCTTTCTTTGCTTTCTCAACAGAGCAGATCCAATACGGTTGTATCAAATCTTTTCCTTTTTCATAATTAAGTACCGGTGGCTTGGAGGAAAATCTTCCGAATATCTCCGATAAACCGGCCAAAGTCATGACAATTCCATGAGGTACACGGATTGGAATGATGAATGATTTACCAAAGGCATGTTTTGTTATATCTGCTATCTGCTTCCAAGTATAGAAATCTTCGCTGGAAACAAAATATGTTTCTCCGATGGTATTACCATGAAATGCTGATTCAACGATACCTCTGGCCAAATCTACTCCATGAATCAGACTTACTCTCTTTTCATCAAAACCAATCAATGGAACAATGCCTTTGGATACTGATTGAAAAAAGGTAAGGATTGCTGTATCGCGTTCTCCAAATACGGCAGGTGGGCGTATAATCGTCATGGGAATGGATTGTGCAAACGATTGCACAACTTCTTCCGCTGCTTTTTTTGATCGACCATAAGCAGTTATTGGTTTTAATGGTGAATGCTCATTTACAGGATCATGTATTGAAGAGGATGGCCCGGTTACTGTTTGACTGCTTACATGCAAAAATCTCTGCAAATTTGGAGCATGATCTCGAGCTACTTCCAACAGATATTGAGTTGCATCCCTATTCCCTTTGAGAAATTCCTCGTCATTTCTGGCTGCAGTAAGTCCTGCGACATGAATGATCATGTCTACACCTTTGACCGCAGGAATCAATGACTCCTTATTGTGTAGCGATGCATTCACGATATGAACCCCTTTGCCCTCTATCCATCGAAGATCGCTCGTAGGTCTAGCAATGCATACTATCTCTGTATCTGCTTGCTTGAGGATATCGACCACATGGCTACCAATAAATCCTGTGGCACCGGTCACTAATGTTTTCATTCTTCATCATCTCCGGAAATGATTGATCCATCAGGAAGAACGATGGTATAGTCAGCAGATGTTTCCCCTTTACTTATTCTTCTTAAAGTGGCTTGGAGAAGAGTACGTTTCAACTGACTGAGTCTGTCAGTGAAATAGATACCATTTAAATGATCGATTTCATGTTGCATGACCCTGGCCAAAAGGCCGTCGGCTTGCACTGTTTGGGGCTTAATGTGTTCATCAAAATATGAAACCTGAATAGCTTCGGGCCTAATTACAAGATCCCGTACATGTGGGAGACTTAGACATCCTTCCTCATAATCACTTTCTTCATCTGAATAATAGGTTATCTCTGGATTGATCATCACTAGTGGTTTTGTAGACTCATATCCTTCCACTGGTGAGATGTCAATGACAGTAATGGCCAATGGCGATCCAACTTGATTTGCTGCCAAACCTATACCTTCGGCATTGTGCATTGTATGTTTCATGTCCTCAATGAATATTCTCGTTGATTCATCCATATGTTCAACTTTTTGAGCTTTCTTCTTCAAGATTGCATGATCATAGACATATACAGGTAATACCTTCATCCATTAAAATCCAAGTTGTAGCAAAGTTTCAGTTAAGTGTTTTGAGAAAAATGGTTGTATCAGTCCAATTTGTGCTCCTGCAGGATGAAATGTCAATCTACCAAGGGATTTTGGATTTCCGGCTTCATAATCCGAAGACTGGATTTGTGTCATCTCTTCAGGTCTGAAACGATTATCCGAATCAGTAAGGACTATTGTGCAGCCAATAGAATGGATATCTTTTCCCAAGGCTGTCAGATCTATTTCCGGCATAAAAGAAAAAGGAATGACAATATCTATGAAATATCCATCATTTCGGACTTTCAGATTCAATGACTCTTCAGAAAGTAGTTGTGTTCTGCCCGTCCGTTCTTCATGAAAGATTGCTCTACTCGAAAAGGGTTGTTCAAATGAAGGAATGATATCAAGCACATAGAAACCCGGGGCATTCTTTTCCTGCTTTTTTTCCATACGTTCAGGATCATATCCGGGAATTCTGTCATATAGAAGAATTGTCACTTTGTCTTGTATGCAAGAATCACAGTGTTGCTCCGAAAGTGTATCATCCTTGATGAATAATTTCAAGCGCAATGCAGTATCATCATACAAAGATTCAAGTAGATGTATGGAAGCATCCGAGGGACCTTTCCAATAAAAAGCACCTTTCACAACATCATCAGCTTTGTCAATGATACATGGTCCTGCATAGCAAGGCATGATGATGTCGCCTTTTTTATACACCGGTATATCATGAAAATGATGATAATAGGCAGTCTCTTCATTTCTTGTGGAAAAAACATGAATGTTATTTCTTCTCTGAACATGGTCACTGAATGTTTCCATTGTCTGAGTGCCAATTCGGCTAGTCGAAAATGTATCGGATTCAAAGAATATTCCATGCCTATATCGGTAACCAACGATATTCCAATTGAATTGCTCTTTCTTTGACGTTACAAAACAAGAGGCATCTCTAATGGCAACCCCAACTTCCAAAGGTGAATCAACAAAATCTCTAGTGATGGTTCCGGTGGGTATCAATGATCCATTTATATCAACAAAGAAGAAAATAGAGCATTGTTTGTTTTTTTCTTTGGAATAACGGACCACACAAGCCATGTCATTGTGTTCATCTGATGAGAAATCACCAATATCCCAACTCCAGACTTTTGCTTGATCAGTAGATCCGATTGCTTGTACCACATCTTCGATCAACTCTGGATCATAATAATCCGACAATTTCTTTTCAAAATCCTTCAAAGATGATCCGGATTGAGCATATATCGGAACAATGCTGATGAGCATAGACACTATGTATGTAAATATTGTCTTCAAGGAAAACTTGATAATATTGTCTGATACATTGACTTGGGGGATTCTTGCAATCTAGCACCAAATTGAGAAACGACCTTTGATGATGCCATTGATGCAAGGTGCCCTGAACGAGTAATTGAACAACCTTGAGTAATGCCAAAGAGAAAAGCCCCTGCAAACATGTCGCCGGCCCCTGTTGTGTCTACGGCATTTGTTTCATATGCCGGAATGGATGCATGTTCTCCATTGAAGAATATATCGGCTCCTTGTTTTCCTTTAGTCATGACGACATGTGAGAACTGTCGAATGAGTTCATGAAAAGCATCATCGTATCGATCTTTTCCAGTGAAAGCACAAGCTTCGGCTTCATTGCAAAATACCATATCTGTTGATGCTGCTATTTCCAATACCACATCACGAAAAGCATTGACAACGAAAGTATCTGAAAATGTGAATGCTATGTTCGTGGAATGCTTTTTTGCCAAAGAAACTGCTTCTCGAATTGCATCGGCACCACCCGGTTCTGTTAATCTGTACCCTTCAATATAAAGCCATTCTGATCTTGAAATTGTTTCTTCAACAAGATGATCACGATTATAGGCGCTGTTAACACCCAATGAAGTCATCATCGTTCTTTCGGCATCGGGAGTAATCAGCACAAGACATGTACCTGTTTTTGAGTTCTGTATGCATTCGGCTTCAAGCAAAATTCCCAAATCTTGAAACTCACTGGCATAAAAAGAACCGAGAGAATCATCACCGAGAATTGTTTTATAAGCGGCTTTCCCACCAAATTGCCCAATAGCAATCATGGTATTCGCAGCCGAACCTCCGCTGGATCTATGATGCGACTTGTCGGACAATGATTGAATGACATTCGATTGATCCAATTCGGAAACCAATGCCATTGAACCCTTTTGTAAACCCAGTGATTCAAATGTGATTTCATCAATCGCAAATTCAATGTCAACGAGTGCATGGCCTATGCCACAAACATGGATATCTTTCATGAAGGGAAAAGTAATGTTGATTTGGGTTATAATACTGCAGTACAAAAATACGCATTCATACGGTAAATGTATGCGTTAGATTCATCCTTTCTTTGATAGAGTAAGTTGTTTTTATTGGTAATTACAATGAAAAATCAGTATAATTGCCATGTATTGAATCTTCATGGACAAATGGCAGCACATTGTTCGTGACATAATTCTCTGAAGAATACAAGTCTGTTTGACTAGTGCGGATACTCCATGTATCAACCCTTACCTGAAAAACTACATTATCCCGAGTTGGAAAAGGAAATCCTTGCCTTTTGGGACGAGCGCGGAATTTTCGAGCAAACGCTTTCAGCGCGAAAAGATTCACCTGTCTTTAGTTTTTTCGAGGGCCCACCAACAGTCAATGGTAATCCCGGCATTCATCATTTAATGGCAAGGACTGACAAAGACCTTGTTTGTCGTTACAAAACGATGACAAATCACTATGTACGTCGCCAAGCCGGATGGGATACTCATGGTTTACCCGTCGAAATTGCAGTTGAAAAACAATTAGGCCTTGTTAACAAATCAGAAATCGAAGTCATGGGTATTGATAAATTCAATGCCACTTGCAGAGACTTTGTTTACAGCAATATAGAAAGAGAAATGGGTTGGGGTGAGTTTACCAAGCGGATGGGTTATTGGGTGGACATGAAAACTGCCTATGTAACATGCACCAATGAATATGTTGAGTCAGTCTGGTGGGCATTGAAGTCTTTTTTTGATAAAGGGCTTATTTACAAGGGCTACAAAGTTGTTCCACAATCTCCTACAATTGAAACCCCATTGAGTTCGCATGAGCTCTCTTTGGGCTATCGAGAAGTAAAAGATCCTAGTGTCTATTTAAAACTTTCCATTTTGCATTCACCAATTCCTGAATTGGTCAATGCTTCAATCTTGGTGTGGACAACAACCCCGTGGACGCTTTTTTCAAATGTTGCCCTTGCTATAGGCGAAGATATCGACTATGTGCTTGCCGAATCGAAACATGCGGATTCCGAACCTGAATATTATGTCATAGCTCAATCATTGCAGGGTTTACTTGGTGAAGGAATTACGATCATTAAGACATTTAAGGGGAAAGACATAATAGGTTCAACCTATGAGCAGATATTCCCTTATTGCCAGATAGACAAAACTCTTCATCCGAATGCTTTGACAATTCTGCCGGGTACATTTGTGTCAACCGAAGACGGTACAGGCGTAGTTCATATATCCCCTGCCTTTGGTGTAGATGACTTTGAATTGGCGAAGAAATACGACTTACCGGTTTTGCAGCCCGTTACTCCAAATGGACATTTTACTGATGAAATAACTCCATTTGCGGGTAGAGCTATCAAAACCTTCAAGTATGCAGATCATGTTGAAGAAGGTTCCGACAAAGACATCATCATAGCATTAAAGACAGCAAAAAAGATTTATAAATCATCATTTGATTATGTGCACAGTTATCCCCATTGTTGGCGCACAGACAATCCTGTGATGTATTATGCGAGAAATTCCTGGTTCATAAAGTCTCCTTCTTATAAGCAGTCAATGATTGATCTGAATAAGACAATACATTGGCAACCACAGGAAATCGGCACCGGTCGTTTCGGAAATTGGTTGGAAGAAGTAAAGGATTGGTCGCTCAGCAGAGACAGATATTGGGGTACTCCTTTGCCTATTTGGATTAGTGAAGACAAAGAAGACATGTTTGCAATTGGATCGATCGAGGAATTGTCAAAGGGAGAGTTTGAATGCCCTGATAGTTCTTTTGTTCCTGTTCCGGAAGCCCCTTTGCCTTTGGATTTACATAGACCCTTTGTTGATAATGTGATTTTCAGAAAAAATGGCAAAGTGTATCGTAGGACAACTGAAGTCATTGATGTTTGGTTTGATTCAGGATGCGTGCCTTTTGCGCAATTTCATTATCCATTCGAAAATGTAGAACTTTTCTCATCTCAATTTCCTGCCGATTTCATATCCGAGGGTATTGATCAAACCAGAGGTTGGTTTTACACACTTCATAATATAGCAACAGCATTATTCGAAAAGCCGGCTTTCAAAAACATTATCGTTAATGAACTTGTTTTGGATAAAAACGGCCTGAAAATGTCAAAAAGTAGGGGCAATACCGTTGATCCGTTTCAGATGATGGATCTATATGGTGCAGATGCGGTTCGTTGGTATTTCATGGTGAATAATCCACCTTGGAGGCCAACATTGTTCAATGAAACAGACATCGCAAAGACGGTAATTGCTGACTTTTTCCGAACACTGACCAATACATACTCCTTTTATGCTCTTTATGCCAATATCGATCAAATCAATGGAAATGAGGAAGTAATTCCACATAATGAACGACCTGAAATTGACAAATGGATCATTTCCAGAGTACATACCGTACTTCGTCAATTTCATCAGTATATGGAGGCATATGATGTATTCAGAGCTTGCAGAATTGTTCAAGAATTCATGATAAATGATGTTTCGAATTGGTATGTGAGAAGAAATCGGAGAAGATTTTGGAAGGGTGAAAAGGATAGCGATAAACTCGCAGCCTATCAAAATTTGCGTGATGTGATGATTCATGTCTTGTCCATGATGGCACCTGCGGCGCCATTTTTACCAGAAGTTTTATTCAGAAGGTTGAGAGTTAATTCCGATGTTGAATCAATTCACATGAGACTCCTATCCCCTGGTGACTTGTCTTTGATAGATATCGATTTGGAAAGAAGAATGTCATTGGCTCAAACTATCGTATTCTTGGCCAGATCACTTCGTGAAAAATCAAAGATCAAAACGCGTCAGCCACTTCGAAGAATACTTATTCCGGTGATTTCTCCTCAACAAAGAAGAGATATTCAAGCAGTTGAATCAATCATCAAAGATGAGATCAACATTAAAGAAGTAGAGTATGTAAGTGAAGAAGCAGGTATCGTAAAAAGGTCTGTAAAAGCCAATTTCAAGGCATTGGGCAAGAGATTTGGTAAACAAACTCAAACCGTTGCTACCATCATATCCACTTTGAGTGAGCAACAAATTAAGTCCCTGATTCAAGATCAAACACTACCCATTTCTCTTGATGGAGTAGATCAGCTGATCAATTTGGATGAAGTGGATGTTATGACCCATGACATGGAAGGTTGGCTTGTCGTAAATGAAGGATCATTAACTGTAGCGCTTGATACTGAAATTGATGAATCTTTGAAACAAGAAGGCATAGCACGCGAATTTGTAAATAGAATTCAGAACCTCAGAAAGAGTATCGGACTGCATGTAACAGATAGAGTAAATGTAAAATTTTCTGCATCAAAAGAAATTTGTGATGCAATTATCAAATTATCTGATTATGTTTGTAGTGAAATTTTGTGCACAAGTTGTGTATACGTAGAACATATAGCTGAAGATGTTCACACACTTGAAATCGAACAAGACATCATTCTAGTCAACATCACAAAGTTTCATTGATAACAGAAAAAATAAATGCATCCCGCATTTAGTTTTGTTTTGTTTTATTATTTAAGGTGTATGCTGTATGGCCTCAACTAAGAAACCCGCAGCTAAGAAAGCGGCTAAGAAAGTGGCTAAGCCAGCTGCTAAGAAAGCGGCTAAGCCAGCTGCTAAGAAAGCTGCTAAGCCAGCTGCTAAGAAGGCAGCTAAGCCAGCTGCAAAGAAAGCGGCTAAGCCAGCTGCAAAGAAAGCGGCTAAGCCAGCTGCAAAGAAAGCTGCGAAACCTGCAGCAAAGAAAGCTGCGAAACCTGCAGCAAAGAAAGCTGTGAAAAAAGCAGCAAAACCGGCAGCTAAGAAAGCTAAGCCGGCAGCAAAGAAAGTAGCGGCAAAACCGGCAGCTAAGAAAGCTAAGCCGGCAGCAAGAAAAGCAGCAAAACCGGCAGCTAAGAAAGCAGCCGTAAAAAAAAAGTAAGTCCCAGTAAAGGACCGAAAACTGCTAAAGTCACAACCAAGAAGCAGATGAAGACTTCGCCAAAAACAATAGTCGGCAAGTCTCCTGTTTCAACTAAAAAGGTTGCGAAGTCATCTTCGGCGGCTGATTCAGCCAAGGCCGGAAAAAAACAAGCGAAGCCAGTTGTTAAGAGTGCCAAGCCGGTATCTCCGAAGCAATCGGCTTCGCTTTCTGTTTCAAAGAAAGAGAAAGCCACATCAAAGTCACCTGTCACCACAACAACAAAAGCTACGGTCAAGCCCAAAAAGGCTGCTGATCAAAAGAGCATTATGCCCCAAAAAGAAAAAACAAGTTCAAAATCAGCAGAGAATGTAAAGTCGGATGATACGAAGAAAGGCAAAGCAGACCAACCCGAAGTAATGCCTATACCGGATGAGCCAATCATAGATTTGGGTATTCCAATGCCCCCTCTTCAATTGAATCTTCAAGAGAAGAAGCCGGCTGGTAGATCTAAATCAGGCAACAAGGCTTCTGAAAAACCAACGGCTGCAGGTCTTGAGGCGATGAAAATGCCAGAAGGAAAAGGAGCAGCTGCTTTTGCAATGCGACCTAAAGAGGAAAAACCAATAATCATCCCATCCAAAAAGAAGGTTCGTTATTCAGACACCGATCTTAAAATGTTCAAGCAACACATATTGAGGATTAAAGAAGATGCTTTGGACGAAATGCGAATGCTCAGAGAACGTTTGGAGGATCTTACAAATGCAGAGTTGGCTTCTGAAACAATGATATATTCTGTGCATATGGCTGAACAAGGTTCAGAAGCATTGGAAAAGGAAAAGACATATGCTCAAATGAATAGAATTATTGACTATATCAAGAAACTCGACGATGCTTTAAAGCGCATTGATGACAAAACATATGGCATTTGCAAAGAATGTAATATTCTAATTGCGAAGGCTCGTCTGCTTGCCGTTCCAATTACGACTCAATCGGCATCATTTAAGATTCATGGAAGATGTCCTGCAAATGGCGTTGACATTATTTCCGGTAGAAATGAATGATTCGGCAGTCCACATCGGGGCAAACAACACCGTATCTTGTAGTTGCTTTTGTACTTGTTCTCATTGATCAGATCACAAAGGTAGCTGTTAAGGGATATAATCTTTTTGGTTTTCGCCATGAAGGCATGCATTTGGGCGAGAGTTTCCCTGTTTTCGGAGAAATTGTTCGCATAACTTTTGTTGAAAATCCAGGCATGGCTTTTGGAGTTGAGTTTGGATCAGGGAAAATAGTTTTAACGCTATTTTCATTGCTTGCTTCATTTTCTTTGGTGTATTATCTCAGAGTAATCAATAATGCCAATAGATGGATTCGTATTGCAATAATGCTTATCCTGGCTGGCGCATTCGGAAATTTTATTGATCGAATGTTCTATGGTGTTCTATATGATGAGGGACCTCTATTCTTTGGATTAGTGGTGGATTTTATACAAATCGACATCCCCGATATCACAATAGGAGCCTTGACCTATACTCATTGGCCAGTATTTAATGTTGCAGATTCATGTGTAACAACCGGCATGATATTGCTGATATTGTTCAATAAGCATCTACCCTATCCATTTACGGCTAAATCGCCAAATTTAGAAATCAAGGAGCAAGGTGGACAGCAATAATCAATATCCTGATTATGTTGAAAAGACAGTTGAACTCATCGTATCCAAAGGTCAAGAGCCAATAAGACTCGATGTGTATATCACAAATGCCATCGCAAATGCAACACGTAACAAGGTTCAACTTGCCATAGACAATGAGCAAGTGCAAGTGCATGGAATTGCAAGAAAAGGTTCATACAAAGTTAAACCGGGAGATATAATCACCTGTGTATTTATGCGCCCTCCCCCATTGGAATTGCTGCCTGAAGATATTCCCCTCTCAATTCTGTATGAAGATGAATATATACTTGTAATCAATAAACCTGCAGGACTTGTAGTTCATCCGGGTTTTGGAAACAGGTATGGTACACTTGTCAATGCGGTTCTTTGGCATATCGGTCATCGAGAAGCCATACCTCTGCTTGGATATATCGAAGATGAAGATGAGTCAGAAATCTCATTACCTGTAGATGATTTCATTGATGCAGTCAATATGAGTGATGATATTCTTCGACCCGGTATAGTCCACAGATTGGATAAAGATACTTCAGGTTTAATGGTCATATCCAAACAAAGTTCTATCACACCTCAACTCACCAAACAATTCGCAGATAGAATAGTGCAAAGAGAATATATTGCATTGGCTTGGGGAATTGTAAAAAAAGATAATGATATAATCGAGAATCAGCTAGCACCCTCGCCGAGAAATCGTAAGGTATTCGCTGTGGTGAACAAAGGTGGAAAAACAGCAAAGACTGAATATGTCACGCGGTCAAGGGGGCCTTTTGCTTCCCTTCTTCAAATCAAACTTCATACCGGCAGAACACATCAGATTAGAGTCCATTGTTCAAGCATGCATCATCCATTGATTGGCGATGCATCTTATGGAGGAAATGTAATTGCATATTCCGGTATAAAGTCTACAGCTTTGAAAAGAAAGTCTCAGGAATGCCTTGAAATAATGAAAAGGCAAGCGCTTCATGCCAGGATTCTGGGTTTTCAACATCCGGTTACACAAGAACATCTCCATTTTGAGCAACCCCCGCCAATGGATTTTATACAGGTAGCCGAATTGGCTGGAATACAAATCCCCGATGATTTATTGGTATTCTACCCTGAAACAAAATAACCTTCCTTTTACACCTCAAGATTTTTGTATTTTGATACAAAAAACTGGAGCAAACATGGTGCAGTTGTTCATTGCCATATTTCTCATTTGCATTTCTTCATTGCTTGGCCAGCAAGCTCCGAATCAAACATGGTATTTTGGAAAATTCGGTGGTTTGAGATTCAATAATGCAGTTGCTACACCAATTACAGGAAAATTGGATACATGGGAAGGGTGTGCAGTGCATTCTGATCCGGCAACTGGAAATCCACTTCTATATTCAGATGGTAGAAAATTATATCAAGCAGATGGTACTGTTGTTCCCGGCGGTGATGCCATAAAGAGTGGTATATCCTCAACACAATGTTGCATCTTCATTCCTGATCCTGCTAATCCTCAAAGAGTTTACCTCTTTACCGCACCTGATCTCACAGGCATTGGAGCAACTGAAACCAAGTCATTCTATTCCCACATAAGTTTGGAAGCTGCCCCTTCTATGCTATTGACAAATGCTGTCTTGCAGGATAATATGTCTGAAAAAATTGCCGGAACATATCATTGCGCCGATAATACTTACTGGGTACTGTATCACCATAAATCTCAATCGAGAATACTTGCTTATAAAGTTAGCGCTGGAGGAGTTTCGACCAATCCGGTTATATCGACTTATAGCAACTTGAATAATTTCTATAATGTGGGAGCTATGAAAGTATCTCCCGATGGATCAAAACTCGTTGTTGTATCTGAAGCAGATGGTAATAGCTATTTACAATCAATCGTACTTTTTGATTTCAATTTGCAGACTGGACAGGCAACTAACCCTAAATTCATAGCCAAAAACAAATGTTATGGAAATTACGGAGCTGCATTTTCTCCAAATAGCAATAAACTCTTTACATCAGGGACTTTAGATAAGCAACGATCTTCAGAATCAGCTTTGTTTCAATTTGATTTAACTCAAAATAATGAAGCCGCAATTGCCGCATCAATGTGGACATTTCCTTTGGGGACCAGAAAGTTGTTCGGTCTGCAATTAGGGCCTGATGGAAAGATTTATGCTATATCAGATGTACCAAGCCAATTAGATGTGATCAATAAACCCAATATGCCCGGTCCTGATATAGGGTATTCAACCAATGTGCTGAATCACATGGGTAGAACTGTTTTGGGATTACCTTCGGTGATTGACTATAATATTGCGGTCAGCAGAGATTCAGTTCTTGCATGTCCAAGTTCGGGTATAACGATCGGTCCGGCATCATTACCTGGTTATACGTATTCATGGACCCCATCTGTGGGTTTGAGTAATCCAATGATTGCTAACCCAATAGCAAAACCAACGCAACCTACCACATATACTGTTTTTGTGACGAATCCTTTTGGATGCCAGATAAAACAGCAATATCATGTTAGCCTTCTTCCTCCGGTATCAGTAACTTATGAAGTGCCAACGAGCATATGCAAGGGTGGAAAAGTCCAGTTGAAAGCTTTTGGAGCAAGTAGATATTCCTGGTTTCCATCATATGGATTATCGTCAACAACTATTTCAAATCCAATTGCTAGTCCTGATTCAACTACAACGTATTTTTTAGTTGCTTCAAATAATGTTTGTTCAGATACAATTCCAATTCGAGTAGATGTTGTTCCTTTTCCCATAGCGGATGCAGGAACAGATAAAGTAACATGTCCTGGAGGAAGTGTAGAGATTGGGTCAAAACCAAAATCAGGATATACATATGTTTGGTCTCCACAACAATATGTTTCAAATGCAAATTTATCCAAGACTATCGCTTCGCCTCCAACCAATAATTTTCCTTTTATAGTTAAAGTGACCAATGAATATGGCTGCATAGCTTATGATACTGTGCTCGTTCGGATAGAAAATACACTCACCGCAACTACATCTGCCGATACAACTATTTGTAGAGGAGATGCACTGCAATTGAGGGCATTCGGAGGCAGTGCTTATAGATGGTTCCAAGGTAGTAATATATCGGATACAACTTCATCTTCCCCACTTGTCAGACCTGACAAGAACACACTTTATGGTGTTATCGTATCGAGTGGACTTTGTATAGATACTGCATTTGTAACTGTTAATGTTGTTGATGCAGTAGTTGCTGATGCAGGAAAAGATCAATCTACTTGCCCAGGTGAATCACTTAACTTAGGTACGGGTTTTCAAAATGGCGCTATTTATTCATGGTCTCCAACCACGTTTTTGAATAATCCAAATAGCGCAACACCCGTATGCACTCCAACTTCCTCAACTCAATATGTCTTGACCATTACATCTTCTTCAGGATGTACTTCTCGAGATACAATTACCGTTACTGTTGCTGATAAATTGGAGATTGCATTACCTGTCGACACATCTACTTGTCCTGGAAAGCCAATTAGAATCAAACCATCCGGTGGACAAACATATAGATGGTATCCACCCATTGGTATCGATGATACATTGTCCCCCCAACCAACTTTCTCTCCCGATCAAACAACAACATATTATGTTGAAGCAAAAAATGGCAATTGCTCCGGATCCGATTCCATCACTATTCGCATTTTGCCATTACCTGCATTAGATGCCGGGCAAAATCTTGCCATATGTAAGGGAGATTCAGTCTTATTGAAAGCAACAGGGGCAACTTCGTATTCTTGGTTTACAAGTCAATTTGGCGATCTTGGTACTGGTGATCAAATTACCATTCAACCCAATGCCTCTACACTGTATTATGTACGTGGTTCAAATGGTGCTTGTGAGGTCTTGGATAGTGTATTTGTGACTCTTAAATCACAACCTAACATATCTGTAATTGGTGACACATTAATTTGTTTGGGTAAAACTGCTGCATTGAAGGCAACTGGTGCAGATACCTATGAATGGATAGACCATCCTTCAATTTTGTCCAAAAATGGTGATCAATTACTCGTTCAACCATCAGTAGATACATATTTTTCATTTAAAGGGATTAAAGATGGTTGTCCATCGATCATAGACAGCATACTTGTGAAAGTTCAGAAACAACTACCTATCATTCGATCATCAGATACAATTGTTTGTAAAAACTCTACAATTGTATTGAAGTTGTTTCCATCATCCAATGTGAATGTTACAGGAGATTGCGATGTTCTTTCCACTTTCAATGATTCACTCATCATTCTTCCAAAATCTTCAGGAATGATCTTTGTCAACGGAGATAGGAATGGTTGCCAATCAGCTGATTCGGTCTATGTTCAAGTACAAGATATTCCACTTGTTACACTTCCGGTCGATACTGTGATTTGTAAAGGTAATGATATTGAATTGAATGCAAAAGGAGGGCTACAATACCTTTGGGAAAGCAATGAAGCATTTGAAACACTGTCGAATGATAAAATCATCTTCAGAAAAGCATCTAAGACTATAAACGTCAAATTGACAGGTTCTAATGGTCTATGTTCTGCTACAGATGAAATGTCGATCATTGTCAAAGATCCTATGAATATACCGATAGCACTTACCTATTCAGGAGAAATGATTCCAGGTATTCGCTTTCCAATTATGCTGAATGTACCTTCATACACTTTTAATATAAAGCTGGCCATAGAATATGACTCCACTACAGGTATCATTGAATCACATAGTGTAAAATCAGGTTCTGTTATCGCAAAACAACTTGCATCACGGAACGGAGAATATCTACTGGAAATTGATAATACAAAGCAAGAGAGTGGTTTGATTGAATTGCAACTCAATCCTTTATTACCACATGATGTTATAACATCAAATACTTACAGACTGAAACTTGCAGCAATGGGTATGAATTGTGCCGAGGTCCAATTACAAGATTGCACCATTCCTTATATGCCCAGTTGTGCTTGGGCATATAGGCCGGTTAATGCTCTTTCGACGTATCAATGTATTGTGATAGATGATATGATTCATCTCCGTGCTCCTTTTAATGAAACTCTTCATTGCAGAATATCCACCATCGACGGAAGGACAATACATGATGAGCATATAAGCATGCATTCGGGAGAACAATATGTTGTAAAACTTCCGCCAATGAACATTGGTATGTATGCTATCTCAATACACGGTCAATATTGGAATCAGATATTTTTATATCCTAAAACAGATAAATAGAACATTGTCGTATCTGTAATCACCACAGTATTCAATGACACCAGACATTCAGAGGCTAATAATTTTCTTATCCGTGCTTATTGCCATTCAAGGTGGGATAGATTATTATCTCTTCAGAACAATCAAGAAGTATGAACCAATATACGGGACTTGGGTTCCAAAACTGTTGAGCCTGTACAAACCCATGGCAATTATCATGCTCTTGGTTTTGGTTTTGACAACAATCGAACGTCTGTTGACAGGAAGTAATGCTCTATCCGGGAGGGGGCCACAAATTGCAATTGCCATATGGTATCTACCTAAATACCCAATTGCTTTGATCTTGTCTTTGTACACAGCTATAAGAGCAATAACAACGTTTATTCAATCCAGAATACATTCGAGTAATGTCAACGTCACTACTGTTGATGAAAAAAGACGAAAGGTTATTCACTCAATTGGTGTTGGCCTTGCATCGGTACCGTTCATAGGAACAGCTCAAGGGGTCCTCCATACGATTTATGATATCGAAATCCGAACATTGGAATTGATTATTCCGCGACTATCAACAGTGTTTGATGGATATAAGGTCATACAAATATCCGATATTCATATCGGTTCATTGTTTGGTGCAAAGTTCATTGAAGAAGTGATTCAATCAATCAATCAATTATCACCCGATATCATAGCTATTACAGGTGACTTTGTAAACTTCGACCCACTTGAATTTGAGCCATATGTAGCATTGTTCTCACAATTACAAGCAAAGCATGGGGTATATGGATCATTAGGTAATCATGATCACTATATGACAAATGACAAACATATAAAACTTCAATCATTGATACGGAAATCAAAGATAGATTTATTGGTGAATGAAGCGAGAACTATAACAGTAAATGGAGCTGATCTCATCATTGCAGGTACAGATAATACAGGCTTTAATCAACGCTTCGGAGATCTAGACAAGACTTTCATTAATGTACCAAAGGATGCTCCTGCAATTTTAATGGCGCATGACCCAACATATTGGGATATGCAGATCGCTGATTCACAAGTAGCAGACCTCACATTGTCCGGACATACCCATGGTGGACAAATAGGTATTGAACTTTTGGGATCATCATATAGTCCTGCACAATTTGTCTATCAACATTGGGCTGGTTTATATGAAGCAAAAGGCAATTATTTATATGTAAATCGCGGGATAGGAACTGTTGGACCACCTATCAGAATAGGTATGAGACCGGAAATAACCGTTATTACATTGCGTGCTCCCGTAGCTTGATTGGATTTGAAATGTGAATAAATTCAATGCAATCTATGCCGCAAAGTGACTAAATTTACTTTAAATACTCACATAAATATCTACATGATGCGTTTCATTTTTGTCATACTTGCACTCTTTGTTTGTTCAACTCAAATTGCACTGTGCCAACAGTATAAATTACTCCAAACCGAATTGTATGGAATGCAGGTATATGGTGGTTTTTTATCTACATCATATGCTGCTGATTTCACGGATTTTTCCGGGACAGTTTCTTGTGACAAATTTACCAGTGGTCTTGGTAATGGGTTAACTGCCGGCTTTCAATTCGAACTTCCCGTATCGAATGCGATTTCAATGGTTGGTGGACTTGGTTTTCATGATAGAAGTGGAACACTTCAAACAAATTCATCATTTCCCATTCGATATACTTCAAGTTCGAATGGATTTACACAAGTTGTCATGGAGCAATCCATTGCCACTTCAATGAAGTTTCTTGAATCCCAATTTGATGCCCGATACATAGTACTAGAGCGATACTCATATGCGATAAGAGTATTGGGGGGTATTAGAATCGGTTTCCCAATAAACGGTAGCTTTACTCAACAAGCCACAATTATTAGTCCGGATAATGCCGGATTCATTGTAAATAATCAAGTGGTTCAACAACGAACATTATCATCCGGTGACATTACTTCATTTGCAGGATTGCAAGCCGGTGGCGTGGTTGGATTAGAACCAATGATAAGAATTTCCCCTTCCATGCATTTGACCGGTTCTATACAATATGATATCCCATTCTCCTCTGCTTTTAATGATGCAAATCTAAACATTGCGGGACTCAGAGCTCAATGTGGTATCCGATATTCAATACGAACATTTGCTCCAAGCCCAATTACCCCTTAATATTCATTCTTCGCTACATCTTTTACCACCTGCGATAGAAATGATCTCATCATCATAATGATCTGCTATCACTGCAACAGATTGAATGCTCGTTATGATTTCATTTTCATCTGCATTGATTCCAGCAATTGAATGAGCAAAGCAAATCGTGTCATCAAACAACAATGAAAATGCCCCAAAATGAAGTTCTGCATTTTTTCTCATGAGAAATCGTAGCAATTCTTCATTGATTTGAGCTCCTGACACTAGTGTAGCCATACATTCGATGCATGTATCAGAATCTGTAAAGGGTCTGACAATTATCATGAGACGAGAAGAACCAGCATCGATTGAATAAGAACCTTCGCCAAAATTAATATGGTCAGGATAATGTGCATTCAGTACTTGCTCAACTTTTTGTTTGGTGATATCAATGAAATGTTCAGGAGTATGCATGATAAATCCTTATGGTTGATGTGGTGGAAGTGCATCTTTGCTTGCTGAAGGCAATTTGCCCATAGATGCCTTTAGTTCCAATAATTGTTGTTCAACCTGTGAAGATGAGGATAGTTTTTTAAACTCATCGTCTAAACTGGTAGAAGATCCACCCAATTGTTCAAATGCCTCTGCTTCTGATTCGAGTGTTTCTATTTTAGCTTCGAATTTGTCAAATTTCGAAAATGCATCAGAACCAACACCGCTAAAGGTTTGGGCAATCTGCTTCTGCGCTTTTGCTGCTTGTGAACGTGCTATTAGCGTCCCTTGTCTTCCACGAGCTTCATCTAGTTTTGCCTTCAATGCATCCAATTGTGTCTTCAATTTTTCTGATGTAGATGTAGCTGTAATATAAAGAGGCTCCAAATCAATGATGTTTTTGTCATGCACAGCTTTCTTTTCCAAAGCGGCACGAGCCAAATCTTCTCTACCGGCAGTTACCGCTTGTTGGGCTTTGAACAGCCATTCAGCAGATTCACTTTTTGCCTTTTCAATCTTTCTAAACAATGACTTTTCATGTGCCATGGAATTCGCAACGGCCAATGTAGCCTTATTCACTGATTCTTCCATCTCCAAGACCATTTGCTTCAGCATTTTTTCAGGATCTTCTGCTTTGTCTAAGGCATCATTGACATTGGCTTTGAATACATCGGCTATTCTAGAAAATATACTCATAAACACTCCATATTCTCAATTATGTATACTGCAAAAATAACGGATTATTATTGGTTTTTTGGCTGACATTAACGTATAGAGGGATAACTTAGTAAATTTGCAAGTCATTAATCAAGAGAATACCTCCATGAGTCTTCAGTCTGAGGCCATAGAAGCTATTGTGGAACACTTTGCTTCCCTGCCATCCATTGGAAGAAAAACAGCTCAAAGATTGGCTTTCTTCCTTTTAAGACAATCTGAAGAATATATTCGTTCCTTTAGTGCATCCCTGATACACATGAAGCAGACAGTAAAATCTTGTTCAATTTGCTTTACATATACCGAGCAGGATCCATGTCCGATTTGTTCTTCTCCTAAAAGAGATCGATCCCTTATTTGCGTCGTTGAACAGCCGACAGATGTACTAATTATTGAAAGGATGAGTGAATTTAAGGGATTATTCCATGTAATTCACGGTAATATCAATCCATTGGAAGGAATCAGCCCGGATGACCTTAAGATTAGAGAATTGATTTCCCGTTTAAATACCGATGTAAAAGAGGTAATACTTGCATTAAATCCAACAGTAGAAGGTGAGGTCACAATGCAATACCTTGCACGAATGATCAAACCGCTTGATATTACTGTGAGTAGACCTGCAAGAGGTATACCAATAGGTAGTGAATTGGAGTATACAGATGAAGCAACGCTTTCTAAAGCTTTGGAATCAAGAATTACAATGTAATGTCATTGTATCGAGTATATTGATCCTGATTCTTTGGGGTTGTATGTCATGCTCATTGCTGGATACAAGATCTCCGGAACCTCCCGGAAATGCAGTGCAGTATGATCCTGCTTTCGATTATCAAACTGTTTTGGTCAATTTAAAAAAATCTATACAGTTTAAAGATCCAACAGGATATGTACGGTGTTTATCCGATACACTTGAACAAAATGCTCAACTATTTGTATTTGAACCGAGCATTGAAGTATTGACCAGATACTCAGGATTATTTCAACAATGGTCAATCAATCAAGAACGAGCCTATTTTCAAAATGTCCTATCCAAAATACCAAAAGATGCAATAACTGAATTGAAGTTGAATAATACGGTGTTTGATGGCATTACACCGGATTCAGTGATTGTACAATCAGACTATGTCTTGACTTTGCCACATAATGTTGCGTCTGTTCAGAATGTTTCTTCCGGTGGATTGCGTTTTGTCATGAAAAGGCAAAAAAATGGATTGTGGTCAATACAGCGTTGGTCTGATTATTTACTTGTCAAAGATTCTATCGGTGCAACATGGAGTTCAATAAAAGCGCAATTCAACAATTGATCTTTTCATCCATCCTATCTTCATTCTTGTTTATTGCAATATCTCTTCAGGCACAACAGACTTTTTATTGCAAAGAGAGACTTCCGGATATTGTGAATAGCTATACAAGAACTTTACTTCCTGTTTTGCATCCATCCGGCTCCCGCTTGTATTTTGTCAGAAAAGAGCATCCCAATAATATTGGTGGAATCAATGATCCTGATGATATATGGTACTCAGACAGAGTAAATGGTAATTTTTGGACAGCCCCAATCAATGCAGGACCTACAATAAATACTCCGAATTCGAATGCTTTGTTTTCCATAACCGCAGATGGAAATTCTGCTTTTGTTGCTTCAGTTTCATATGATGGGAATCTGACATTTCATATGGCACAATTTTCCGGAAATTCCTGGACCATTGGTAAACAATTCACAATAAGTGATTTCACTATGAATTCAGCACAATATTTTGCAACCATGAATGCAGATCAAAATGTGTTGATATTAGCCATGAATCACGAGGGTTCACTTGGAGATCTTGATTTATATGTTTCATTGAAGAATAATCAGAATATATGGTCAAAGCCACTTTGGATGGGAAATACAATAAATACCATTTCAAGGGAAGGTTCGCCATTTCTAGCTCAAGATAATAAGACCCTATATTTCTATTCAAATGGATTTGGAGGTTATGGCGGCTCTGATTTATTCATGACTAGACGCCTGGATGACACGTGGACTCGATGGGCCAAACCAGTTAATCTCGGACCATTTATCAATACAGCCGGCAATGAGCGTTCTATCACGCTTACTTCACGAGGAGATACAGCATGTATTATTTCAACTGATGCGAATAATGATCAAGAAGGAATGTATTTTGTTTGTCTTCAACCCGAAATCAGACCACAGGAACAAAAAGCAGAGGTGGCTTTGGCTCAAACTCCTATAACAAATCAGTCTGACACTTCTATGGAGCTGTATTTTGAGACAAATGAGTGGAAACTTCTACCAAAACATATCGAGCAATTACAGGATATGTGTCGAGGTGTGAGAGATAAAAATAAGCATGTCATCATCAGAGGATATGCAGATGATAGAGGATCTTCCGATTATAATCGAGCATTGTCACTAAAAAGGGCTCATTCAGTAGCCGACTTTCTCATTGAATGCGGCTTGAAATCTTATGATATTCTGGGAGAAGGAGTACGTCAATTAGATCAGCACGAATCACTGCAAATCAAAAGACAACGCTCAAGAGCGGTGAATATATTTATGACTATACAACAATAATCACCCAAATGATGAGTATTGTCCAAATTCACTTATTTGTCTTTTTTTTCTAAAAAACAGAGCATAAATCACAAAACCAACTCCGCTTATAAGTATGATCGCCATTATTATCGAGCCAAATGAGAAGGTTCCCGGATAGACTTCTTTTGCCCCATTGGTCCCATCCACAATGACAGGGCGCGAATAATAAAATGCCGGATGAAAAGGCGTATGCCAATACCATGGTATAGAACCAAGCAAATAGCCGGTCATGAAACCATCACCCAAACCTCCATATGAATGCATGGTATAATTTCTATTTGATCCATTTTGATTGATATTCATTGAGGATGTTTTGCGGGGGGTGCCATATCGCATTCTATATTGCTGTCCATTTGCAAATCTACCTGTAGCACTTGAGCGGAAACCTCTGCCACTGGAGAAACTACGTGAGGAACCAAATGAATTCCTTTTTGAAGAACCAAAGGAACGATTGCCACCAAATGATCTCGAACCGAATGATCTCCCGCCTCCCCTACCAAAACCGGATCTAGCTTCAATTGTAACAGGTATCACAATGAAGGAAAGCATGCATAAAAAGAGCAATGCATATGTATGTTTAATGAATGCGGACATAATATTCCTCAGAAAATGGTTTCAACTGACTGCGTTCCATCAGAATTTCTAAAGACTATTTCAGTCTGAAAGAGATTTTGATGAACATTGCGATGTTTCTTAAACAATGAGAGTAACGAGGATGAAGGTTGGGAAGTTTCAATTTTTATATGAATCATGATTGATATTACACCTTCAACAAATTCATCATTTATGAATAGCGATGTTTGTTCTAATTCACCATCACTTTCAATGCTAAATGACTGTAACTGAGAAGATTCCTCAGAAGTAAATGCAGCGTCTTTTCTTTGTAATTGCGAAATGTCGTCTGTGAATAGTTGCTTGGTAACTTGTATGCCTCGGCCATCAATGAATGAAATGATGGAATTAAATGTACCTTCTTCATCAATAGATATGAGAAGTTCTCTCACTCCAGTGACTTGCTCACCATTCAGATAGATTGCTGTTCGTTCGAGCCTACCATTACTCTCAATAGTTATTGTTCTCATAGCACTTAAATGAAATGAATATCACTTCTATGTACTGCTTTTGTCAGCATTTCCAAATACTCTTTTCGGGAAACTGTAATTGCACCAAGTGATTGCGTGTGATCATTGATATACTGTGAATCTAGAAGCGAAAAGTTCTTAGTCAGCAATTGTTCGTACAAAAATACAAATGCATGCTTGGATGCATTGCTTATATGACTAAACATGGACTCACCAAAAAAAGCCGATCCAATGGAAACACCATATAAACCTCCTACAATCTCATTATTCTTCCAGACCTCAACCGAATGTGCATATCCTCTTTGATGAAGGTCGCAGTAAACCGAAATGATGTCTGCATTTATCCATGTTGTTGGTCTATTCGAACATTGCTCAATTACATGTTGAAAATTGGTATTGATGGTAAATGTACATCCTGAATTTGAGAATGACTTTAAAAGCGATGTTTTTAAATAATCCTTTTCAAGAGGTATAATCGCTCTTCTTTCAGGTGAATGCCAGTATATATCTCCATCTTCATCATCAGCCATCGGGAACCAACCTGTTTGATAAGCAAAGAGAATGAGCGATGAAGTAAGAGGCTGATGCTCAAAGAAATCAAGAATATTAACCGAGGTCATCATATGCTTCGAATCGAATAAGTCAATCTCAAATAAGAAATATTCTTTTTCTTTGAAAAGATTTCTTGATCTGTGTTCGCAAGATCCCATGTAGAACCGGATACATCAGTATTAAGATCATTAAGAATCATATTCCAGTCAGGATCAATATCTCCAATGAATTCAGCATAAACATTGGTAATCATTGGGAATGTGTTCAATAAAGCAATTTGATATTCAGCAACTTCAGGTACATCGGTCATGATGTATAGTTTAGCATTATCCGTTGACAAACGAAACATCTCTTGAATCAATTCCTTAGAGAATGCTCTGCGTTTATGATGCTTTTTCTTGACCCAGGGATCAGGAAAAAACGAAAAAAATGCATCAATAGATGAATCTTCCAGGAAGGGCAAGCCATTTGGGAGTGAATACCATAATGCATGAGCATTGTGTATATGTTCACCTTTGATGACTTCGTTTATCCAGTCAGTTAGGATTTTACGTATCTCAATGCCTAAAATATTTGATTCAGGGTGAGATGTTGCATAATTGAAAAGGAATGAACCCCATCCGCAACCAATATCCAAAATATGAGGAGGCATTCCATTGGAAAAAATATCATTCCAGTTTATAGTAGTAATGATAGGTGGATAGTACTTTGGTGTCTTCTCCAATTGTTGCAATGGGAAATAGACATTTGCCGCATTATGATGCCTACTTCTTGGTTTGGGATATTTCTTAGTATCAACGAAAAACTCATTCATCTTTGGGCTTTGGAAGTAACGTTGAAAACAAGGTAAAATCAGAATGTACTGTTGGTGTGGACGACAAAGCAATATATCCACCATTCAACCACAATTGAACTTGATCACTATAATGCGAACTAAGTGGTTCGCCTGATACTCCGCCCGGTAAAACGCAATATACCATTGTGTCTCTCATGTCTGAAATGATGCGAACAGATGCTCCAAGAGTTTGTTTGAATGGATCATTGAATGACCATGAACCATTATTAAGTGTGGTATTATTGCCACCATGGGGAAAAGGTCCATGCGTGACAATTGGTGAAAGCAAAGAATTGGCTGAAAATAAATGTTCTAAAGTCAACGAATGTAATTTTCCATATTTCCATGTTCGAATATCAGTGGTTCCAAATATGCTGTCACCACGTTTTATTGCTCTTACAAATGATCTGTAGATGATTTCAGAGCGATCTTCTTTTAAACCTTTTGTTCTTACATCATCCATCCAATTACTCCACTTGGACTCAGGATCATGAAGGGTATGAAGCAATATTCTTGTGGGAACATTGGTTATGATATTATACAATGCCATAAATGGTCTTGTTAACTGATCCTCAAAAACGGAACGATGATATTCTTCGAGAAATAAGGTATAAATGGTTGGTTCTACATCTTGATTCGTGATGAAACATTTCCAATTCTTTAACTTTTCAAGTGCTTTCTTGGCATTTGGTGACAAATATCTCTTCTTTGCAATCAATCTGGGTATGATGGAGTCTTTTATTTGCTTTGCATAAGCGGAATATACATCCATCTGAAGAAATTGAGCATCCCGTACATCATATTCGTCGAATTCATTTAATGCCTGATGCAATCGCTCTGCTCTGGATGAAGACTCCCATAATGCCGAATGATAAAAAGCAGGTCTTGATTGAAGAGGATTATTTGCCGTTACTATGAATCTTCGTGAATGATCATTTGCGGCAAATGAATGCGATGGTAACATGGATGATGTATATACACCATTCCATGCATACCCCTTCTTCCATCCAGGGGAAGGTAAATTAGGATTATTCTTATCTTGTCTTTTTGGTATCATTCCAATTGTCGCCGATGCTATCACCCCTTGTGAATTTCCATATAAAAAGTTGAGCGCAGGGGCACACCATAAATCGAATCCCTTTTTGCATTCAGACCAAGATTTGGACTTCATGACTTTGTATACACCGAGTATTTCGTCAGACATATTTGTGCCTGTCCACAAATATGTAAGACAATAATCATCGAATTTGCTTTTTCTTAATTGAATATTTTTGACCATTCCTGTAGGCGGGGCATCAGATATGACTGCTGATCGTTTTGTATATCGTATGTCATAGATGATAGGTTCAGCATTTTTTATGAGAATAGTATCGCGTTTATATGTAAACTTCACACGATTTCCATCTTCATTGAAATAGAAATTTGAATTTGATTTATCTACTTTCTCAAAGAAATAATCAAAATCATCATTCATCATATTGGTTATTCCCCATGTGCTATGATCATTTCTTCCTGAAATAATCAATGGCAAACCAGGGATTGTCGCTCCAATAGCATTAAAACCTGGGCAAGTTATATGGGTTTGATACCATCTGGCTGGTAAAGAAAGCTTTAAATGTGGATCATTCGCCAAAATGACCGATGATGGCTTCCCTTTTGGGGATGTTCTCATGACCCATGCATTGCTTCCGATTCCATCTCCGGAAAAACCCAAGAATGTTCGTCCTTCATAGAGCATGGATGTGGCTATAGTTGAAAATCCATTCAAATAATCATCCGAATTCTTGGATAATTCCTCTATTTGATCTTCATTGATCATTCTATCATTATCATATTGATAGACTGTTCCGGGAGTTTGTTGTGGTAAAAGAGACATGGCAGCTGCTATACCTATCTTGTCAGCAATTTTACCAAATGCAAGTTCTGTCCACATACTCATATTCATTTCAATTGCCATCAATCTCATGATAATCAAGCAATCAGAAGGAGTCCAAGGTTCCGGAGAATAACTCAATGCACCGAATTCAAATGGCAATTTGTCAGCATTACTGGTTAAAAATACATTGATGCCTGAGCTATACGCTTCCAAAATTTGCTTTGTGGTTTTGCTTGAGGATGCATACAATTTATCCGCTAGTTCAGAAAGGTTCATGATGCGCATAAATTTATCTGATGCCAATGCTTTATCACCGAAAACTTCAGATAATCTCCCTTTACCTGCACGCCTTGCTATATCCATTTGCCATAATCTGTCCTGTGCATGAACATAACCCATTGCAATGAATGCATCATGTTCATTTTTAGCTATTATATGAGGTATGCTGAACTTGTTTCTATATATCTTGACGGAGTCTTTTAAAACTTCTGTATTGAGCTGTTCGCCTTTATCAATTGAAGTCTTTGTTACAAGAGATAAAGAAAAAATGATAAGAGCCACACCGCAAATAACGATTGTTATCATCAGTGGTGGAGCATGTTCACCTAAAAAACGAAATATTGTATTCTTAAATGTCATGAATGAGCATTATGAATTATGATCGGCAACTATGCTGAGCAATTGAGAAATATCTTCCAAAATATAGTCGGCTTTCACGTCTTGATTACCGAATGAATCACCATATTGAGCAAAAGCTGTATGCATTCCCACATTCTTGGCGCCAACCATGTCGCGTTCAACCCAATCACCAACCATGATTGCATGCTCAGGGGCAATATCCAACTTTTTCAATGCTGTAAGAAATGGTACCGGACTTGGTTTTCTTTCTCCTGTATCATCATAGGTCACAACTGCATCAAATGTATGATGATAATTGATATGACATAATCTGAGCCAAGCTTCTCGTGCAGGCGCATCGGAAACGACTCCCAATTTTATATTGCATTTAACCAATGACATTAATGTGGCGGTAACATGTGGATATGGTTTAAGAGCTGCCTCTCTTGCTCTTCTGTATGCAATAATTCCAGCAGACAAAATGCGATAATCCAAATATCCAAGTTGCTGAGTGAGAAGCTCATCAAAGACACGTTGATATTCAATACCTTGGGCATCATAAATAGTTTTGATATGGCCATGCAATTGCGAGCTTGTAAGATTCAAACCAGCATCGATCATTGCATTGATTGCTGCATCAATTGCTTGTTGTTTCATTGCCATGAAATCAACGAGAGTATTATCTAGATCAAAAATGACTGCTTTAATCATATAGGCCTCATAACTGACTGTTTGCATGCTTTGGAGATGAAAATCTCTTTGTGATTTGTCTCAAAATTACATAATTGACCACAACTTATACTCATAGCCGGATCAAAAAATGTAATTGAAATCAGCATTTGAAGCTTTGGCAAACCTTCATTCACATGATCGTGTTTTTATTCACAGTGTGGCTGCAGCACCGCATTGTTTGATTGATGCAATGATGGAACATGCATATCGATTGGAAGCAGTGGAAATTGTACAATTGCATACAGAAGGGGCTGCCCCTTATGCACATCCTGAAATGTCGTGACATTTTACTGTAAATGCCTTTTTTATAGGTGAAAACATAAGAGAAGCAGTTTCGGATGGTAGAGCTGAATATATGCCCGTCTTTTTGAGTAAGGTACCGCAATTGTTGAAGAAAGGTATCTTACCTGTCCAAATTGTCACGGGATTCGTAATGGGTAGCAAGAAATTATATGATTTCGTTCATGATAACCCTTCGGTTGTTTTCTTGGATATTGCTTATGTAAATGACACAAATGTCATTCGTAGGAATCCGCATGTTGTTGCAAAAAATAGTGCAATTGAAATTGATATGACCGGTCAAATATGCGCTGATTCCATTGGGAGACACATATATTCAGGTGTTGGTGGTCAAATGGATTTTATTCGAGGAGCTTCCCTTTCAGAAAATGGGAAACCTATCATTACAATGCCTTCATTCACTGCAAATGGAGAGAGTAAAATAGTAGCCACATTGAAGCAAGGTGCAGGTATTGTAACAACTCGAGCTCATGCTCATTCTATCGTAACGGAATATGGTATAGCTGATGTATATGGAAAAAACATTAAACAGCGATGCAAAGCATTGATTGACATTGCGCATCCAGATCATAGAGAAATGCACGAGAAATCAGCATTTTCATTGTGATACATTGCGTAGATACACTGTTTCGATCAACTGTTCAATTATCTCATTATTGAGTACAATCTGGGTTTGTGAACCTTTGCAAAGGACAATTTCTGATCCTAATATTCTTGCTTCAATGTCACAAATAAGGATTTTTCCGTCGAATGACGTGATTGTGGCAGTCATCGACACTTGTTCCCCAATAGCAGCCATACCTTTATGCTGCAAGTTGATTCCTCCGCCAATGGCATTTTCGGATGACTCAAAATATGGCTCTATGGCTTTCCTGGAGGCCAATTCGGCAAAGTAGGTCATTGTGACAGTTGAACATACTTTATGGATTTCAATAGAATCTAGTCTTGCTGTCATTGTAGGGTCTACGATAAAATCGAGTGTATATGTCTTACCAATGATATCCATCTTCATGGAAAGGACTCCATAATTCAGTATTTTTGCAAAGTATTATATCTATAATCTACTGAAAATGCGGATTTCTTTTCATACACTCGGTTGCAAACTCAATTATTCAGAAACATCTCAATTACGGGATCAATATGAAAAGTTGGGCTATGAGATTGTTCCCTTCGGGAATGACACAGATGCAGTTATAATCAATACATGCACAGTGACTGAAAATGCGGATGCTGAATGTCGAAAAATCATTCGGAAAATTCAGAATGTCTCACCACAAGCTTTCATTGGCGTTACAGGATGCTATGCACAATTAAAATCCGATGAAATTGCAACAATACCGGGTGTTGATGCTGTGATTGGAACATCCGATAAACTCCGTATTGATCAAATTATCACTGATTATTCAAAGAGAAATATACCCGAATTACATGTTTCATCTGTTGATGAAGCAATGTTCTCATTTTCGCAGTCAGCAGATGAGGATAGCAGAACGAGGGCTTTTTTGAAGATTCAGGATGGTTGTGATTATAGTTGTAGCTTTTGCACCATTCCACTTGCAAGAGGAAAAAGCAGAAGCTTGGATATTTCGGAGATTCCAAAGAGAATACGTCAATTGGAAGAACAAGGATATCACGAAATCATACTTTCAGGTATAAATCTTGGTGACTATTCTCATGATGATGCCACTTTCTTTGATGTATTGAATCTCATAGAATCTTTTGATACGAAAGCTCGATTTCGCATTGGTTCAATTGAACCCAATCTTGTCAATGAATCATTATTAAGATTAATAGCCTCATCTAACAAGATTGTTCCTCACTTGCATATGCCTTTGCAAAGTGGTTCTCAATCAGTTTTGAAGAGAATGAAACGTAGATATAAGATTTCCAAATACTATGAAAATCTCATTCTTTGCAAACAATTGATGCCTCATGCATGCATTGGTGCAGATGTAATCGTTGGTTTTCCCGGAGAAGCAGATCAAGAATATGAAGATACATTCTCATTTATTGAACAACTTCCCTTTTCTTATCTTCATGTGTTTACATATTCAGAAAGAGATAATACACCGGCTGCAGAATATGATGATCCAATCCCGATAAGAATTAGAAAGCTTAGAAATGCTCGATTGCGAGCATTATCTGATTCAAAGCGACGTGCTTTCTATGAATCACAAATTGGATCATGTCATAAAGTTATACCTGAATCATTTGATCATTCAACCGGTCTTTGGAAAGGTTGGACTGAGAACTATGTTCGTGTTCAATTCCGCGGTTCGCAATTCTTGAACATGCAACCATATGTTGTTCAACTAGATCAGTTAGATCATGAATCAGGAACAGTGATTTCGACATTGCTTGATGAACCTCAGCTTAGTAATGGCTATCTTCAATTATCAGTCATTTGATACAGCATGTCAAAACGAATAACACATGTACTTAAAGTTGAATATGATGGAACCAACTATTCAGGATGGCAAAGGCAAAAGAATGGTTTGTCGATTCAGCATGTGATTGAACAAGCACTGTATCGCTTAACCGGACATGATATTCATGTATTGGGTTCAGGCAGAACTGATGCCGGAGTGCATGCAAAAGGTCAAGTAGCACATTTCAAAACCACCGATGAAGTATTCTCTGTTCCAGATTCCAAAGTGGTAAGGGCAATAAATAGCAGGTTACCAAAAGATGTCCGTATCATTTCTCATTGCTTGGCAGATACATCGTTCCATTGCACAAGAGATGCGGTATATCGTGAGTACTCCTATACATTGACAAATCATGAATCTGTTTTTGAACGACATTTCGCTACTTTTTATCCCTATCCATTCTCGGTCGAAAAACTGAAATCATCAAATACACTTTTCGCCGGTGAACATGATTTCACATCTTTTTCAAAAAAAAATCCTTCTACTCTCTCTTATATTTGCAATGTCAGAAACTGCGCTTGGCAACAAATCAATGATTCAACATTTGTTTTACGCATTGGTGCAAATAGATTTGTCTATGGGATGGTACGCTCTATAGTTGGAGCCATGCTGGAATATTCAAGAGGGACGCTGACAAGTGAAGAAATCAAGCAATTACTACATAATCCCGAAAGAATTGCAACCAAAAAACGAGCTCCATTGGCCGCTCCGGAAGGATTGGTATTAGAAAAAGTAGAATATCCGGATCATTTAGGGATACTATTTTTGTGAATGATCAACTACGCATATCATTCATGCAACAAGCTTTACATGAAGCCCAAAATGCATATGAAATTGGAGAAGTTCCAATTGGGGCAGTCATTGTACATGATGGAAAAATCATCGCCAAGGCACATAATCTCACTGAACGTGAACAAAATCCTTTATTCCATGCTGAATTACTCGCAATTCAAGAAGCATCAACAAAGTTGAAGTCAAGAAGATTGCATGATTGTTCGTTATTTGTAACGCTGGAGCCATGTTCAATGTGTGCAGGTGCAATAATCTTAGCCCGTATTCCCAATGTGTATATTGCATGTAAGGATTCAAAATCTGGAGCCGTAACTTCTTTATATGAATTATTAACTGACTCAAGACTCAATCATAGATGCTCGATTCATTTTGGAACATTGGAAGATGAATCCTCAAGGTTGCTTCAGTCATTTTTCAGAGATCTTCGCAAAGGAGATATCGTTAAGACGCAATCTACCCGAATTTTATGAGTAAAGAACAATCCACATATGAACCTGGATTATATTTGATTCCCACTCCAATTGGAAATCTTGAAGATATGACCATCAGAGCATTGCGTCTTCTCTCAACTGCTGAAATAATTGCCTGTGAAGATACGCGTGTCACCGGACAATTACTCAAGCAATATTCCATCACTCCTCAAAGATTGTATTCATGTAGAGAACATAATGAGAAAGAAGCAAGTATCTTTCTATGTTCTGAAGTAAAGAAAGGATCGAGAGTTTGTTATGTCTCAGATGCCGGAACACCAGGCATTTCAGATCCGGGTAGTTTGCTTATACAAACTGCAATTGAAGAGAACATTCCATATCATGTTTTACCGGGCGCAACTGCTTTGATACCTGCATTATTGCAAAGTGGTTATTCATGCGATGAATGGACTTTCTTGGGTTTTCCTCCACATAAAAAAGGAAGATCTATCTTTATTGATAAATTGGCGAATATCAATCATACCATCATTGTTTATGAAAGTCCACATAGAATAGTGAATTTGATGGAAGAATTACATAATAACACGCAATTACAAGTTAGACCGATGTATTTGATAAGAGAAATCACAAAAAGATTTGAAGAATCCTATAGAGGACTACCACAAGAAATTCTTGCTGCACTCCAAGATAGTCCTGCAAAGGGTGAATTTGTATTGATTATTTCCGGGAGTAACTAATTATGTTCATCACATTTGAAGGAATAGACGGAAGTGGTAAATCAACACAGATATCCTATTTAAAAGATTGGTTAGAGGATAAAGGGCATACGATACTTGTTTTGCGTGAGCCGGGTGGTAATATTGTCTCTGAACAGATACGTACATTATTGCTTGATTCAAAAGAAGAGATTGACCCAAGAAGTGAACTATTGCTGTTTACAGCAGCAAGAGCACAATTGGTTAGTAAAGTAATTCGACCGGCCCTAAAACAAGGATCCATAGTCATTTGTGACAGATATATTGATTCATCTGTTGCTTATCAAGGATATGGGAGAGGATTACCTGTAAATGATATTCACTTGATCAATGCATTTGCAATAAATGGATTGGTACCGGACATTACATTTATCTTCGATTTGCCTGTTGAGGATGCTGCTTTGAGGGCAGGTTTTCGATCTACCGATAAGAAATCATCACCAGATCGCATGGAACAATCAGGTGAAGAATTTTTTAAGAAAACAAAAGAGGGGTATTTAAAAATAGCTGAAGATGCTAATCGCAGGATATTTGTAGTTCAAGCCAATGAACAAGTAGAATCTATTCGACTTCAAGTATGCTCAATTGTTGATACATGTTTAAAAAGCTTGTAATGTTATTCTTGTTCAAATGAATACATCGCTACTTTTAAACGCATCTTTGATTTCTGAGGATAATATTCTTCAAATCCCGCTTTTGCCGATACTACTTCAACATCTGCCCAACATGAAGCAGGTTTATAGTCTGCAATAAGTGCAGTAAACAATTCCTTCCCTTCTCTGCTAACTGTATATGTATTGCCCTGAACCGGCATTGTAGCTCGATCAGGTGACTCATGATGATGTTTCATGTTTGTCCTCAATGAAATTATGTAACCGTTCAATTATATCTTGTACTAATGAGTCATTCAATGACAATGTATGAAGATAAGGAGTAATAAATGTTGAAAGTTGAATCTGATGATTCACTTTACTTGCACAATACTTATACAGTGAATGAATAATATCACTATTTGTTGTTATGATTGTCAGAAGTGCTTGTGAATGTAATGGCTTTGAATCAATTACGATGAAAATGGTTGGTATTGTGGATGTTTCTTCATCATTGATGAGTGTATATTCACCATTGCTGTCATAAGCATTGCGAATAGAAACAGGAATATTGTATTTCTTTGGTAAATCAATCATCCAATGATGGAGTAATTTTGAACCATTATTGGCCAATATATTTGCAAGATTGAATGATATTTTCCGAATTGGAATATTGTTTGCGCAGAGTTTTGGATCAACACTTCTTATTCCTGCTACATCAGTCCATATTTGAATTTCATCGGCATGTAATATGCTACCTAAAACCGAGGCAGTCAAGTTCGAACTTTCATATCCCATTGTTGTTGTTTCACCATGCTCATTCGAACCAATGAATCCGGCAATAATCATGACATTATGTTGTTCAAACAACGGAATCACATCTTCTTGCAATCTATATTGTATGTGATATTCAATTGGTTTAGCATGACCATGAATGTTATCGGTGACAATAATCTTCCTAGCATCAAGTACATGAGATTCGATATTCTTTGAAATGAATAGTTCTTTTATGAAGGCAACTGCAATCTCTTCCCCCTGTGAAAGAAACAGGTCTCGTGTTTTGGCACTAATCTCCCTAGTTAATGATATTCCCTTTAGCAATCTCTTCAACAATGAATCAACTTGAAGAAAACAGTTTTCCAATACAGTCGCTGAAATCGATAATGAAGTGGCTAAATTCCTATGATAAGTCATTACATCTTCAATGATGTTCATAGCTGAATCAATATTCCCTTTAAGAGCTAATTGCATTGAGGAATCAAGAGATCTTGTAATATCGGAAAATGCTGAAATGACAATGATGCATTTATCAGTACTCTGTTTGACGATATCAACCATCGACAAAAAACCAATTTGCTCATTGAGAACTGCGCCACCAAATTTTAATACTATCATCTTGAACTCACAATAGAATATTTACTTCAGGTTCTAACATGATTCCAAATCTTTCAAGAATCTGTTGCTGAATCAATAGTGACAATTCATAAATATCCTTACCAGAAGCATTATGTGAATTCACAAGAACAAGAGCTTGTTTATCATGGACACCGGCGCCTTTATATCGATATCCTTTGAGTCCGGATCTCTCAATTAACCAACCGGCAGGTATCTTTACTGTATGCTCATCAACATGGTATGAAGGTAATAATGGATATTCTTGCAGCAGTGCTTGATATACATCAATCGAAACAACTGGATTTTTGAAAAAACTTCCGGCATTTCCTATCGTTAATGGATCCGGTAATTTATTTTTCCTTATTGCAATTATCGCAGCGGCAATATCATGAGAAGAAGGGTTGATTATCCCTTTTTCAGTGAAGTATCGTTCAACATCAGGATAATTAGCTACCGGATATTGAATTTTACTGAGAATAAAATCAACGTGTGTTATTAGGATATTTGAACATTTATGTCTTTTGAATTTGCTATTTCTATATGAAAATTGACAATCTTCCTTGGAAAAGACATATTTCTCACCTGTAGCAATACTCAAGCAATGAACTGAGACAATATTATCAGCAACTTCTTTTCCATATGCTCCGATATTTTGAACCGGTGCGGCTCCAATCGTTCCTGGTATGAGTGCTAGATTTTCAATGCCAAATAAGTTTGCATTCAGCATTTCCATTACGAAATCATGCCAATTTTTACCTGCTTCACTACGTACGATTGCATGTGTTTCAGTTTCCGAAACAATAGAAACACTATTTCCGGAATATGTGATAGCACTTCGCAATGCTTCCGATACAAACAAATAATTAGTTGCATCCCCAATAATATGAGGATTGTGTTTAGCTATATGATCCGGATACAAAGAACAGTCAGTGTGTTCATCAACGATGAAATATCTCTCAATATGAATGGGAGTTTTAAAACCCGTTGAAAGAGTTAAATCATGATGTATATGTTCTGTCATTGATTAGCGTTCAAAAATGAGAGTAACAGGACCATTATTCTGAATCTCAACGTTCATATCAGCTCCAAACACTCCTGAGTGCACCTTTGGGTACTTATCGGTCAAAATTGACAATAGATTTTGAAACAATTGTTCAGCTTTATCCGGAGACTCTGCACCAAAAAAGCTGGGTCTATGTCCTTTTTGTATATCTGCGCACAAGGTAAAGTTTGGAATGATTAATAGTGATCCATCAATGTCTTGCAATGACAAATTCATTTTGTTGTGATTGTCTTCGAATATTCGTAATCCTAAAAGCTTCTCAACAAGCCATATATTTACCGACGTATCATCATCTTTACAGTAACCCACCAAAACACACATACCTTGATCAATAGTAGCATGCATGCTACCATTAATTAAAACTGATGATGACAATACTCTTTGAACAATTGCTTTCATTAAGATTGCGTATAGTCGTAAAAACCTTTGCCTGTTTTACGTCCTAAATGTCCGGCTGCGACCATTTTGCGTAATAGAGGACAAGCACGATATTTACTATCACCCAATCCTGAATGTAGTACTTCCATGATTGATAGGCATACGTCTAGACCTATGAAGTCAGCCAGTGTCAATGGTCCCATAGGATGAGCCATTCCAAGTTTCATAACTGTATCAATATCCTCAGCTGAAGCTATTCCTTCCATTAGGCAATAGATTGCTTCATTGATCATGGGCATAAGGATTCTATTGGAAATGAATCCTGGATAATCTTGCACGGTGACAGGTACTTTCCCTAATTGCTTTGCAAGTTCAAAAATCATCTGATATGTTTCATCAGAAGTTGCGTATCCTCTTACGATTTCACATAATTTCATTATGGGAACAGGATTAAAGAAATGCATTCCAATGAATCTATCTGGTCTATCTGTTGCTGATCCTAATTCAGTTATTGAAATTGAAGAAGTATTTGAAGCAAATATGCAATCAGCAGCTGCAGTTTGCTGAGCTGCTTGAAACAAAGACACTTTCACGTGTTGCTGTTCAGATGCAGCTTCAATGATGAGATTAGCAGTTGATGCTGCAGCTTGTAGATCTGTTGTAGGAGTAATTCTGCCAATAATGGCTGTTTTATCTTCAGAGGTCAATAATTCTTTTTTTACTTGTCGTTCCAAATTACTCGAAATTGTTGCCAATCCTTTTTGCAAAGCTGTATCATTAATATCAACCAATGATACGGTATGACCATTTTGTGCACAGACATGAGCTATGCCATTTCCCATAGTGCCTGCGCCGATTACAATGATATTCATATTGATTCCTTGATATTTTAAAAGTAATTATTCATAATCATAAAATCCGGATCCGGATTTTTTTCCATAGAGACCTGCATTTACATAGTCTTGTTGCATCAGAGAGGGTGTAAAACGTGGATCATTGAAATATTGAGCAAACACTGACTTTGTAACTTCCAAATTGATATCATTTCCAATTAAATCCATCAATTCGAAAGGACCCATTTTGAAACCTGCAGATTTCATGATGGTATCAATTTGTTCGATAGATGCAGCTTGTTCCATTGCAATTCGCATTGCTTCATTATAATAGTTTCGAGCAACTCTGTTTACTATAAAACCGGGTACATCTTTTGCAATGACAGGTACTTTATTGAGAGATATGCAATAGTTCAATGCTGTATCCAAAACAGAATGATCTGTCGAAGGTGTTTTTACTATCTCAACCAATTTCATTATGTGAGCAGGATTAAAGAAATGCAATCCTATAAAAGATGAGGGATACTTTCTCTGCTTGCAAAGAACATTGACAGACAATGAGGATGTATTTGTTGCCAATATGGTACCTTCACGAAGGCCCGCTTGTTCAATCATTGTAAACAATGCTTCTTTTGCATCGCTGGATTCAATGATGGCTTCTATGATTATATCTGCTTGTTGTACATGTTCATCTAGAGATTCTAGATACATACATGAATCCTTTAATTTCGCTGCTTGTTCTTGAGAAAACAAACCTTTAGAAACACTTTTGTCAATTTGGCTATCGATAAAAGCTTTGGCTTTTCCTAAAGCTTCAGGGAAAGCATCATATACAAAGGCGGCATGGCCCGATTGTATAGATGCAAGGGCAATTCCTCTCCCCATTGTACCGGATCCACAAATGAGAATTTTCATGTTTTACTCTTGATTAAATGCATGCATGTTATGTCGCAATCTGACCAAACCTTCTTGTATCGTACTATATTGGATTCCAAGATCAGTATGAGCTTTGAGATTGATGAGTCCACCTCGAAGTGGTCGTTTTGCTTTTTGATTCAGTGAATGAGTTTGTATTGGAGCAATGAGTGATTCATCCAAATGAAAAATCTTTGCTATCTCCAATGTAAATTCATATCTATTGCAATATGTATTGCCACCGATATGATATAGACCACATCGTTTCTTTTCGATGATTCGTTTGACGCTCAAAGCCAAATCATCGGTCAAAGTTGGATTGGATAATTGGTCATCAACTATATTCATTGTTTTTTTGGCTTCATGGCATTTGATAACCCATTGAACGAAATCCGATTGATCATTGGTTGTTAAACCGTAAACAACATTAGTTCGTATAACGGTATTATTGAAATGTGATTTAAGTACTGCATTTTCTCCTGCCAATTTAGATTTACCATAATAACAGATTGGATTTGGTTGATCTTGTTCTGTATATGGTCCCTTAGTACCATCGAACACATAATCCGTTGAAAAGTGAATCAAATGGCTCTCAACAATAAGAGATAGTCTTGCTAATTGTTCAACAAATGTAACATTCGAAAACCAAGCTTCTTGTCTTTGTATTTCACATCCGTCAACATTTGTCATGGCTGCTGTATTAATGATGAAGTCTGGTCGAACTTCAATGAATTCTTCTTTTAGCTTCTTGATATCTGCATATTCAATATGCTTGCAGAAAATTCTATCAGAAACTGATTGCTGTAATGTTGATGAATAGACATGCAATTGCCAATCTGTTTCTTTTTCAAGTAAACGCGAAATGGCAGAGCCTACTTTACTATTGCCACCAATTAATGCAATCCGCAAAGTATTATTCATGAATATCCTTTATCAAACGTGCATGTAATTCAGCTAATTCAAGATCATAAGGATGTGTGACTTTCTTCATGATATCACTCCCTTGCACGGTCTGAACTCTATAACCGGCATGCTCCATTAGAGAAGAATCATCTGTAAATGTTGTCTGATTATCCAACAATTGCAAAGCATCGAGATAGTTCTTAGTCTTAAAAAACTGAGGAGTCTGGGCAAGTTTATACCGATTCCGATCTAAAGTAGTAAGTACAGAGTGTTGATCAACTTCTTTCAAGGTATCGATAATATCCAATACAGGAATGATGCAATCATGATCTTGGGATGCAGATATCAGATTATGCATTACCGAGGGTGGAATAAACGGACGTGCCGCATCATGAATACAAACAATATCCGAATCCAATATTAAAGAATGTTGTGTCGCTTTAAGAATTGAAGCTTGCCTGGTGTCACCACCTCCAACCATTGCAAATGCATGTTCTGGTAGGTACTTGATGCAACATGTATAAATTGAATCTTGATACTCGTTATCACATGGAATGACTAAAGATAGCGGTTCAATTCCTGCTGTTTTAAATCCTACAATGATGGAATGTATCGCATGTTCTATGATCATAGCATCTTGCACATGAAGGAATTGTTTCGGAATCAATGAGCCGAAACGATTTCCTTTGCCCGCTGCAGGTATGATGCAAGAGAATTTCATGTTGAAAATGCCATATATGAAAAAGGCAGGCACAATGCCTGCCTTGTATTATTACATCTTAAGATTATTTATCAGCTTCACCCATCACAGGATCAACAGAACCAATGATTGCGACAATGTCTGAAACCATTGACCCTTCCGACATGAACTTTAATCCTTGCAAATTGGATGATGAGGGTGAGCGAATTTTCAATTTCCATGGATGGCCGGTTCCATCGGAAACAATGAAGAAACCAAGTTCACCTTTGGGACCTTCAATCGCTGTATAGGTTTCACCTATCGGAGGCATTGCTCCGAAATTGATCAACATGAAATCATTGATCAACTCTTCCATTTTGGTATAGATATGCGCTTTTTGTGGAAGTACATGTTTAGGATCATCTGTTAAAACAGGACCTTTTGGAAGATTATCCAATACCTGATGGATGATCTTCACAGATTCTTTCATTTCCTGAACTCTTACAATATAGCGTGCCCAGGTATCGCAATCATTATGAGTTATGACATCAAAATCTAATTTATCATAAACCCAGTATGGCATATCTCTTCGTAAATCAAAATTGATTCCTGAGCCTCTAAGGCAAGGACCCGTGAGACCCAATCCAATTGCTTTGTCGGCAGGCATATAGCCTACACCGGCCAAGCGCTCGATGAAGATGCGATTCCGATTGACCAATCCTTCGGATTCTTTCAATCTATCAGGGAATTGATTCACCCATTCTCTGATCAGTTTCAATACATCAGGAGAAATATCATTTGCTATTCCACCAATACGAGAAAAGCTTGTGGTGAAACGAGCTCCACAGATCAATTCAAATATATCATAAAGCTTTTCTCTTTCTGTGAATGTCCACAAAAACAAGGTTAGAGCACCAACATCCATGCAGGTTGCTCCCATTGCCATCAAATGAGAACTAATTCTAGCCATTTCGCATAATAGTACCCGAATCCATTGTGCGCGTTCAGGTGCTCCAATTCCTATGGCTCGTTCAATTGAATATGCGATACCCATATTATTGGACATGGGAGACATATAATCGAGCCTGTCAGTATGAGGAATGAACTCATGATATGTCATTGCCTCTGCAAGTTTTTCATATCCTCTATGGAGATATCCTAATTCAGGAACACATTTTACAATGGTTTCACCATCAAGACGGAGCAATACACGTAATACACCGTGCGTTGCAGGATGTTGTGGTCCCATATTCAGGACCATATCATTTTCCAGAGGATCTTCGAACATCACGGTTGTGTCTTTATCCATGAGTTCTTTCATGATTTTATTCTGGCGGACGGTATGAACCCGTTCAAGGGTCGAAGTAGCTGTCAAAGGTATCATGATCTGGTTGAAAATATCAGTAAAAACAATGATGTAAAAATACCAAAATTTACCTCTGTGACCAAACACTGAAAATGGCGAATTTATTCAGAGATTATCAAATTCTAATAAAATTGAATATTCCTTGATGGATTATGACGATATGTGGGAAACATATCTTTAAAAAACGCAATTATACCAAGGAATACTTATGTCAATTCAGTATTTTTAAGTTCCCAAATCCATTGAATTCAATGAAAACACTCCTTTTTCTTTTGATATTGTTTAGTCATTCTCCACTGCTTTCCGGAAACGGTGAACAAAGAATGATAACCGATGTCGGAAACATCAGATTATCAATCAGTAGTTTCGGTACAATTGGTACCGGATTTGCCGCTTGGCCGAAGATTCCATCTTGTGAATATCCTCGTGGAAGCGGAATTGAGCACATGTTTTTGGGCGGTTTATGGGTTGGAGGAATCAAAAATATTGGCGGGAATCAAGTTACTGCTGTTACAACCGCGGCTCTCGATGTTTCATCAGTGTTGAATGTGGCTCAAGGATTTGAATTCACCAATATGGATAGTAATTATCTTGTTCAGTCTTCAAGTTTGCCTAATGATCTCTATTATTCTCCCAAAGCGACAAGCCACAGAGATTATGTTTGTACCTTCACCGATACAAATCTCTTTGTACCTGAGTTGAATCAGCGTATTCCTGGACATGAATATCCCCTTGGACTTCATGTTTCTTTTAAAAGTTATGCTTGGAATTTTCCATTTGCCGACTACTTCGTTATTCTGACTTATACATTGAAAAATGTTTCAACTACTCCTATTGACAGCGCTTATATAGGGTTTTGGACAGATTTGGTGATAAGAAATACAACCATTCGAGCACCTCGCGGTGGTGATTTCTACAGGGCAGGTGGGAATGCCTTGATTGATTCAATGAGAATGATGTATGAATGGGATATTTCCGGTGATAATGGTTTGGCAGACAATTATGCTGCCATTAGACTTCTTGGAACAGAGCCTGTGCAACCTGCAACATTTTACAATGTTTGGGCATTTCAGGATACCAGAGGCGATGAGTGGTTGCAATCTCCACAGACAGATATAGAGAAGTATAGAAGACTTTCAACCACTTTTCTCAATCAGGTTCAAGTACGTGATGCTGAAAAATTGATAGCAAAAGCTGGGAATCGTTCCCAATTGTTATCTGTCGGTCCATTTTCAAGAATACAGCCGGGTGATTCGGTCACAGTCGCATTTGCTGTTGTATGTGCGAAGAAACCTGGAAGTCCCGAGCGAAATGATGATGAAACAAGGGTGACACTGATCAATAATGCAAGTTGGGCTCAAAGAGCTTATAATGGTACAGATGTCAATGGAAACAATGTTCTTGATTCAACTGAAATCGATCTCAAAGGTGATGGAAGCATTGTTCGATATATTTTGCCATCTCCCCCACCTTCACCCAAAATGAGGATTGAGGTACAAGATCGTAAGGCCATGTTGTATTGGTCAAATAATGCTGAATCCGCAAAAGATATACTTACAAACAAGAAAAATTTTGAGGGGTATAGAATTTACAGAAATAATCCAGATCAATTTGCAAGCACTTCCAAGGATTGGACTATGCTTGGATCATTTGATAAGTCCGATAATGGATTATTCTATGACAATGGTTTTTCTTCAATAATCATAACTGATAATCAAGGAAATCCTTCCCCAAAGTTTTTTGAAGGTGATTCTGTTGCTTATCACTATGTCTATCCACTACATGATTTGTTGAATGGCTGGCAATATGCAGTTACATTGACCGCATTCAGTGATGGAGATGAACAAGCTGGTCTACCCTCATTGGAATCAAGCTTGCTTGCAAATGAACGAAACATTATTCCGGGTACAATTCCCAATCAAGCTGATACAGCTTCAGCAATAGGTATTTTTCCGAATCCTTACTCTGTTTCTGCTGCATGGGATGCAAAAGCAAATGCAGAACGTGGAAGGAAAATATATTTTTATAATCTACCACAAAAAGCAACGATTACGATATTCACTTTAGCCGGAGATAAAGTTGCTACTTTGCAACATGAGCAACATATATCTGAAGGACAGGATATACAATGGTTTTCACAGACAGGGTCATTCAATGCCTCTGATATTCAATTTTCCGGTGGCATTCATGCTTGGGACTTAATTTCCGATGCAGATCAAGCACTTGCCACAGGCATGTACATTGTGAATGTACAAGATGTTCAAACCGGAACAATCAAAAACGGAACATTTCTCATTATTAAATAAAGGTTCGTATATGTTCTATTTCTTACTGTCTTGCATACTTGGATTGATGTCAACAGCAGCAATTGCTCAGAACTATTCCAAGCGATCAATCATGGATATCATGACAATTCCATCGGATTCTTTGAATGCCGGTACTCTCAATTCATCTAAAGTAGGCGATACTGTAATTATACGTGGCATTGTATCTATTTCTCCTGTAGTTGATTTCCCTTCCGATACTCGCAAAATCATGATTGCAGGAAATAGAAATCATGCGATTTATCTACAAGATGAAAAAGCTACATCATTTGCAGGTATGCCAATTGTATGTGATACAGCAAATACTGCATCTAATTTCATACGATTAAAAAAGGGTCAATTGATTGAAGTTCCAATAAGAATCACTGCATTTCCGGCAAATAACAAATTGGGTACAACGCAAGGTGAAGTTATTTCTTCAGGTATAGTTGAATTTATTGATGATGGTATTGCATTGCCAAATCCTCCATCAGTCACTGTATCGATGTTCAATCAGGGTAAAGCTGTAAGCCCGGTGTATAATATCGTTGGTGGAGCTCAATATGTGGGAATGAAAGTCGAATTTTCAAATCTTACCGTCATCAGTTCTGTTAAAGGTACGAATCAAAGAACCACAATCATCGTGACAGATGAAAGTGGAAATGAATTATACCTACGTGATCAATCCAATCATTACAGAACAGATGCAGTTCAATTAGGCTCATATACTGCTCCTACGGAAGGCACAAAAATCAAGAAACTACGTGGGTATATTTCTTCAAACTCAATTGCAGGACAACCTGTGCCATTTATGATTTCTCCGGGCATGCCCGATGATCTCGAATTGGACATGGGATCTGCACCACCGATTATTACGAGTGTACGTTCTACACGTGTAAATGCTTTTCCATCTAAAACAGACATTGTACCAATAGCTATGGGAATCAAAACAGGCGCTTTACCAATTAGTACCGTAAAAGCTTACTATTCATTTGATGGGAAATCAGTTGATTCAGTCAATGCCCAAAAGATCAATGATACATTATGGACTGCATCGATCCCTGCACCTATATCGCTCGTCAATGGATCCTCTTTGGTTAAATGGCATATAAGAGTCAATGATCAATCCGGACTTTCATTAAAATCGCCTTTAGGAGATACAACCGGGTACTATTATCGCGTCCTTGACAGAGTGCCAACAATCGCAGACATTCGCGAAAGACTATTATCAAATGGCGCATCCGTTTATGAAGGGTATGCAGTTACAGTAACGGGTACAGTTACAGCTTCAGCTTCAGATATTCCAAATGCTGCAGTAAATGCTCCAAGAGTGTATGTACAAGATGGAGTTACACCTAATTCCGGACTTTTTATTCGTACCACATCCCCTTCAAGTATTGTACGTGCATTTCCTAGAGGCTCAAAAGTACAGATATCAGGAATTGTTCGTGAAAATTTCGGAGTCACTAGCATTGACTCTGTTAATGCAAATGAAACAAAATTGTTAGGCATGGATGGTGACCCCATTCAACCTATCACCGTCAATACAATAGATTTTGCCAGAAAGTCTCAAGGTACACTTCCTGCGGAACAATGGGAAAGTATGCTTGTAACTTTCAACGATGTAATAGTCACCGATTCAAATGCGGATGGATCATCCAATTTTGGTGAATTTTCCATAGTTGATGGCTTTTTATACAATGGTCCAACAGAATCATTGTCAAAAATGAGAGTCGAAACTGATGATGGTTCCACGTCATATGGTTCCGTTACTTCAGCTGAAAAGTCAGCACTAAAGAGAGGAACCGGTATCAAAAGCATTACAGGAATAATGTATTTCTCATTTGGCAATTATAAGCTTGTACCAAGAACTAATCCTGATATTCTTCTAGGCCCCGTATCCGTGGAAGAAGATATGAGATATAAAACTGAAGTAGTTCCACACCCAGCGCAATCACAATCAAGAATATATGCCAATATTCAATCTACTATTCAGCCTACACTATTTATTTTAGATAGTCGAGGTCAACAAGTTGCGGCTTTGGAAGTGATGATGGATAGTTCAAACAGATATTATGGCATCATTCCTTCAGGACTTATTCCCGGTATGTATGGATTTAGATTCGTTGGTGATTTACAATCAGCCTCAGGACTATTCATTGTACAATAATGTGGAACTGTGTTCATAAGAACAAGTTCGATGTATGAAAATTCAGAAATCACATATCGCCATTGGATTTCTTTCACCGTGGTTGGTGAAACTATTCATATTCTGGTTATATCCATTGTTATATGCTCTATACATGAGTTTTACTCGGTATAGAGCACTTGGCAACACATCTGAATTTATTGGTTTTGACAACTATTGCACCATAGCTATAGATCCATTGTTCTGGAAAGCATTGACCAATACAATTATATATGCATTTGGTGCCGTCCCTCTATCTACCTGTTGTGGATTATTGCTTGCAGTCCTACTTCATTCTAAATATTCAAAGTATCCTGCATTTTATCGTGCAGGATTATTTCTTCCTTCAGTTACATCAATCATCGTTATCACATTGATTTTTACGAATCTTTATGCTAAAGATGGTTATATCAATGCTTTGGCTGGAATAATAGGATTGCCTCAAAGTGATAAAGGTTTTCTCTTAGAGCCATCAACAGCATTATTTTCAGTTATGCTGATGGATGTATGGTTGACCACCGGATATTATATGATGCTCTTTTTGGCTGGTTTGCAATCTATACCAAAGGATATCTATGAATCGGCATACCTGCAAGGTGCAAATGCTATGCAGATCTTTAGAAGAATAACATTACCTTTATTGAAGCCGACCATCTTGTTTGTTATGGTTATATCAACAATCAAATCTCTTCAGATTTTTGTGGAAATGTACACAATGACAAAGGGTGGTCCTCTCAATGCAACATTGACAGTTGTGTATTTGATATTTTCCAATGCATTCGAAAAAACAGATTCAATGGGATATGGTGCGGCTCTTGCCTATGTTCTCTTCGGTATCATTGCTATTTTATCATTCATACAAGTGAAAGTTCTTGGAAAAAAATAATAATGTCAACAACATTGGCTGAAAACATAAAGCATGCAAGAAGTTCAACTAATGGATATTACTTGCCAAGCGTTCGCTCTTTTCATGATCTACTCTTGGATCATCTGTCAGAAAGGTCACCTGATGATATATTCATGATTTACTATGATCTTGATTCAAATAGAACTTCGATCACATATCACGAATTCATAAGAAAAGTTCGCCAAACAGCTGCCTATTTCAATACTGTGGGACTCCAAAAGGGAGACCGTATTACAGTTGCGTCCCATAATCATCCTGATACCATCATTCAATATGTTGCTGCATGGTTCATAGGTTTATCTGTCATACCATTGAATATGGGAGAAGATGATCAACGCTTGGCCTATATAATACGTGATTCCAATTCAAAACTGTTATTGGCTAGAAGTGAATATTTCCAAAGAATATCTACACTTGCAGATCCAAATCAGATCATGATACAAGAAGTTGATACCGATACAAATGGTCAATGCCTATATGCAGATATTATTGATTCATTTGAACCACTACCTTTCCTTCCTAAACATGCGATGCTTGATCATGAAGCATTGATTGTATATACAAGTGGTACAACCGGCATACCCAAAGCTGTCGTTCTCGATCAACAAAATCTGCTCGTTGATGGTGACTGTATTGCAAATTGGCATAAGATTACAAAAGAAACCACAATGATGTGTGTATTGCCAATTCATCATGTGAACGGTATTGTCGTTACACATGTTACTCCCCTTCTAAAAGGTTCTACCATTGTATTAAATAGGAAATTTTCTAGTGAACTGTTTTTTGAAAGGATAGCCAAGGAGCATGTATCCATAGTTTCTGTAGTACCTACACTGCTTTCATACTTGATTCAATACCATAAAGATCATCCTGTTTTTGTACCTGATTGTGTTTCACATATCATATGTGGGGCCGGCCCTCTTACCTGCGAACTTGCCTTGAGTTTTGAAGAGCGTTTCAAGGTCCCCATCATTCATGGATATGGTTTAAGCGAGACAACTTGTTATTCATGTTTTTTACCATTGAGTATATCCGAGACAATACATAAAACTATGATTGGATCTTATGGATTCCCCAGCATTGGCACCCCTTTACCATGTAATGACATGGAAATTCATGATGATAAAGGAGTATCTCTACCCGAGTTATCAAGAGGAGAGATTGTTATTCGAGGAACAAATGTGATGCAAGAGTATATGGCAAATGAGAATGCTAATACAGATGCTTTTACATATGGTTGGTTTCGTTCAGGCGATGAAGGATTTTGGATGAAAGGTGCTGACAATCTACCTTATTTTTTCATTACAGGTAGAATCAAAGAATTGATCATAAGAGGTGGTGTGAATTTAGCGCCATTGGAAATTGATGAAGTATTAAGTCGTGCACCCGGTGTTTCAGCAGGTATTTGCGTAGGTTTTGAACATGATGTGTATGGTGAGGAAGTAGGGGCTTTGATCATCCCGGCAGATGAAGCCGTAAGCAAAGAGGATATTCTTGCATTTTGTAGACTTCATTTACCATATTCCAAATCACCAAAATGTATAATATTTACAAATGAGCTCCCAATCACGTCCACTGGAAAATACCAAAGAAACAAAGTCAAACATCTCTTCAAAGAGTATGCAGCAATTCAGTTTACTTCTTGATCGAGTCTTGTTTCTTCTCCAAAGTCGATGAAGAGTTCTTTCTTGCAGAGTCAATTGTGGACTTTAAGTATTGTATTCGTCTTTCTCTTATTTCCATTTTCTTTTTCAGTCTCTCACAAGATTGTGTAAAGAAACATAAAGTGATAAAGAGAATATAAATGGATAAGCGCTTATTGTTCATTCTTCCAACAATATTGTTGATATGACAAATACTGATATTCTTTGCTTGCCACTTGTAGCTGTCAAGGTTTTCCCTTCTTGTTTGGCATACTCCGCTGCAGTTTCTACATCTACTATCTGATCTTTCAATTTCCCTTCAAAAGACATAGTCTTATATATGTTGACCTGATCCATAAATACACTTGGATCTTCAAATACACATCGAATTGATGTACTTTGGTCTTGTAGAATGAACCAGCAGCCTTCAGTTTTGCAAACATTAACAACTTTTCCGGTTATCCTCACTTGAGTTTGTTTAAGGTTGTGATTCAACAATTGTGAAACTGTCAGTGCTTGGCCCTGAAATACCGGCTCTTTGCCAATATATTTCTTGTTATCAGAACAAGAACTTAGTGTTATAATACATATCACTATGATGAAGATGTTCAACGCACAACTCCTGTATATAGAAATGAGATACCGAATGTAAGCTCTTTATATGATACCTCGGCATATCTTTCTGTTTTTGACATGAGTGACAAAAAATCCTCTCGACATGGAAAAAGCGCTGCGGTTCTTGGTAAATATAAATATGCTTCTTTGTTTCCGGTGAGTAATCCACCTATGAATGGGATGATGAAATTTGAATAGAGATTGTATATCAAACCGATTATTCCATTGGGTTGACCAAATTCAAGTATCATGACCCTCCCTCCTGGTTTAACAACTCTTGCCATTTCAGACAAAGCAATTGAAACGTCATCAACATTTCTAATGCCAAATGATATGCTTGCTATGTCAAAAGTAGCATCGGGATATGGAAGATTCATTGCATCTGCAACCTCAAAATCAACATGCAGTTTCATTTTACGTGATTTAGATGGTCCTGTTTCCATCATTTCAGGACAAAAATCTGTTCCAAGAACTTTACCATTCGCTCCGACAGCTTTCTTGAATTCAAATGCAAGATCTCCCGTACCTGTAGCACAGTCAAGTATATGCATTCCTGAAACAGCACGAGACTCCTTTACTGTTGTTTTTCTCCACAAATGATGTATGCCCAGCGAAAGAACCGAATTTGTACGATCATAAGCCGGTGCAATCGATGCAAACATATGTTGAACTTCTTTACTCATGTACACTCAATCGAAAAATGACCAATTTAAAGAAAGTCTAATTACATTGTCTTGAATTGGATATCCTGAAACATCCATGAATTGCTGCGAAAACACATTCATAATCGACGCTCTTATTCGAGCATTACCAAGAATAGCCGTTGTATATACATCTAAACCATTCCATTGAAAAGCATCTGAAATATTATTACCATCATGAGCGAAGATATTGAGATATGGAATATATCTCATTGTGGTTGCACCATCACTCAAACGTAATGTGCCACCAATAGAAATAGTACTTGCACCTATGTTTATATGATATTGAGCATTAATTCTTGCAAATAATATTGGTGCAATATTCACTAAATCTTGTTGACGTGTATATGTAATCATCGAATGAATAGTAACATCATCAATTGAACATTGCCCGTCAATAATTAAACCCATGGAATTATGGTCTGTTGAGGGCAATACACTGATTATGGACGTCAATTGATTTACCGTGCTACTATCATACGATACTTGTAATATATTTGGTTGATGTATATTCCGAAGAAAAGGCTGAATATTCAATTCATAATACTGTTTCTTATATGTCAGTTTGAGAAATGCAAGATCAGTATTTTCATTATTACCATTCGAAACTAATTCATACTGAACGGGTAGTATTGTATTTGTTCGAGAATAATCAAAATGAATTTGAAAGGCATCACTAAATGTAGATGAATAATTGAATCCATAGTTTATTTGATCATTGGTTTGATTATTACCTCTTAGACCGAACCTTAATACATCTGATGTTCCAATTGCATATGATGCATAAACATAACCATATATGCGAGTAGAACTGCCACGCAATCTTTTAAGGAATGAATAATCATCATACTGAATTCCAAGTTCACTCATTATTGAAAGATCTGGGATAATATTCGAAAGCTCAAGTCTACCATTAAAACCGCCTCGATAGAATGGTTCAAATAATATCGTAGCTGAGTCTTGTACAATAAATGGATTAATACCCCTAGTTTCTAATTCTGAATGACCAATATATGCATTGACAAATAATGAAGAATGATCATTGATGAGTTTGTCAAATGTTATGGATGATTGAATCGTATTTGTATACGATCTATCAAAATAATTGTCGAAGTACGTAGATGTGTTTAATGGAGAATCGTATTGACCTTTGATTCCTCCATTATGATAAGCACCCTGATTCGAGAATAGCCATTGCAATGAGGAATGTATATGTGTAGAAAGTTGATGTCGAATTCCAATTCTTGTATTCCATATATCAGCGCCACTGTTTCTGAGCATTCCGGAAGAGGAAACTCTTCTGTAGCCGGCATGAATATTGGTTGATGAATCGATGTTTTGTGTAAATACTCCTTCTGTACCAATAAGATCATATCCCCCTTGTATATACCATAATCTGGAAAAAGGTTTGGGATAAGAATACATGTTTTCTTGAAGATAGATATACTGTCCGGATGTTCCACCAAGTATAGATGCTTCCAAGCCGGTATAGATTGATATTTTATGTATTGCTTCAGGTTGTATCGTATTAAGATCGCCTTGTCCAGAAAACATATCCTGAAAAGGTACTCCATTCAGAGCAATGATATTTGTCATTGGTTGAGAATTAAACATGGAAACTCCGGAATAAACAAGAGGGTCTCCAAGCTGGAAATGAAGTGTGGGAGTATGTTGAGAGATGATATCGCCAATAGAAACATAATTCGATTGATAGAAATCATATTTCTCAATTGAATCTTGAGCAAATGCTTGCGATGGAGCATGTGCATGATTGTATAAGTGCACAACTGTTGTATCTTTTGCAAACAAGGAGATATGCAAAAACGAAAAGAATAACAAGGTTATATGGCGCTTGATCACAATAACTGCTGCAATGAAGATAGTCCGAGAGATTCAATGGTTAAAAAACCTTCGCCGTATTTCTTCCCTATCATCGAACCAAAATAGCGTGCTCTTGCATGAACGGCGTCCATGAATTCCGAAGATGATATGAAGGTATCTGGTCCATCAAAGGTTTTTCCGGGTACATGGACCTGACTTTCATAACATTGTATTGATGCTATTTTGTCCGAAAATGTATCTGTAATATCTATGATGAAATCAGGCTCTTGGTGATAAGCTTGGATATAAGAATATAAACTATGAGGTCTCCACGGTATAGTTTCATTTTTATTGAATTTCAATGATTTGCTATGTAATCCAGAGATGAAAAAAGCTTTACGAACAATCGAATGCATACCTTCATGATCAGGATGGCGTTCAAATTTTGGAGGCAAGAGTATGAGTTTAGGTTTTATCAAGCGAATATAGGTTGCAACAATATCGCAATATTCGGAAGTAATACTGAGATTTCCGTCTTCAAATCCCAAATTGATTCTTTGATGTATACCCAATACCATATCTGCATTATGTGATTCTATTGTTCTTTGCTCGACACTTCCCCTAGAACCTAATTCACCTTTTGTAGCGTCTATCGATGTTACTCGCAAACCTCTGTTTGTACAATCTTTTATGACACCTCCACAACCCAATTCGGCATCATCCGGATGAGCTGAAAAAACAATGATATCAGATTCAAGTATGCTCATGGATTACAATTTTGTAAAGCGAGAAAGAACATATCGAACTATGAGAAAACCTATACCTACGATGAGTATCAGGCCGGTACCAAATGATGTTAATGTTCCCAAAGATTCAATCCCTGTTGCTTCAACAACCAATAAAGAGACTTCTTGACTTAGAACTATGGCCGTAATCGTATACATGAAAACACTAACTGCTATCAATAAAAGATAAATGATTGTCATGATGAACTCTTGAAAAGTGTGTTATTTTGTTATTAAAATACTAAGATGTTCTTGAACGTGATTCATATACCATTGCGGGGTGGATGTTGCACCTGTTATCCCAATCTTAGACATACCATGAAACCAAGAAGGTTGTATTTCGGAAATATCTTCTATAAAATACGTATTGGGATTGACTTCTCGACATACATCATATAATACCTTTCCATTTGAACTAGCTTTCCCTGCCACAAAGACAATAGCATCATGATCAGCAGCGTATTTACGTAACATATCCTCTCTTCCGGATACTTGGCCACAAATAGTGTCTTTTGCATGAAACTCAGTTGCTATACCTTCCATGGTATCGACAATAAGATCTTTAATTCTAGTTTGCAATGCTTCTTTTATTAAGAGAAATGTTGGACGATCCATTGTTGTTTGAGAAAATAACACAGTTTTTTTGTCCAATTGAACATTGGACATTGCTTCTTCAACTGTCAAAACAACTATGCATTGATCTTTGCAAACACCACGAACACCTAATACTTCCGCATGATCACTTTTTCCAAATATGACAATCTGATATCCTTGATCATAGAATTTCCTTACTCTTTCTTGCAATTTCGTAACTACCGGACATGTTGCATCAATAATCTCAATCCCTAATTCCAATGCTCTTTTATATGTCTCAGGAGGTTCTCCATGAGCTCGTATGAGCACTTTGGGTTGTAGTCCTTGTTGTTTTGCTTCAGTTGCAATACGGGGAAAATCATCTATTGATATGGTTTGTAAACCTTTATTTTGCAATCGTTGAATTTCTTTTGGATTATGGATGATATGCCCCAGAACATATACAGTATCATCTAATTCCAAGGATTCTTCAGCAATTTCAACGGTTCTAACCACGCCCCAACAAAAACCTGAATATTTATCTATTGTCACAGACATATCATGCACCATACGAATGTTTGATGATAATTGGTTTGGCTTTTTCAATGATAATTGTTGCTTGATCTTCTATTGTTAACTCTGATGTATCTAGAAGCATAGCATCATCAGCCATTTTTAAAGGATCAATTTCTCTGCTAGAATCATATGTATCACGTTCTTTCATTTGCTGGATCAATTCATCAAGAGATGGAACGTGATGTTTGCTTTTGCTTTTCATTTCTTCTAATCTTCGGCTTGCTCTTTTTTGTATATCGGCAATCATGAATACTTTTAAATCCGCTTTGGGAAACACAGCCGTTCCTATATCCCGACCATCCATCACAACATTGTGATCAATTCCTATGTTCCTTTGAAGAGAAACCATTTTCTCACGTACGGTCTTTAATGAACTGATATAACTCACTTGTTCCGTGACTTCTGATGTTCTAATTTGATCAGTAACATCAACACCGTCCAATAATGTCATTTGTCTATGCGTTTGCGGGTCGCGTGATAAGGATATATCAGGTAGATTACTCAAAAATACTTCTATATCCGGTTTTCCCTCTCTTAACCATGCAAATGTCACGGCTCTATACATTGCACCCGTATCAACATAAATGAAACCTAACCTCTCGGCCACAAGACGAGCGGTTGTAGATTTCCCTGACCCGGCAGGACCATCAATAGCAATGATTATTGAATGTTTGTATGTAGTCATGATTGTATTCTTTGTAATGCTCTTTGATAATCGTGCATTGTATCTATGCCAAATCCATCATATTCTATTGGAACACATAAAAAACGTTTGCCTTTCTCCATTAAACGCAATTGTTCAAGTTTTTCGATTGATTCATAGTTGCTTTCCTTCAATTCAGTAAAACATTTCAGCGTATGTTCTTTATAGGAGTAAATGCCAATGTGTTTTTTATATGCTTTAAGATTGAATTCAAGTTCATCTCTAAAGAATGGTATTGGTGATCGAGAAAAATACATTGCGATATCATGCTGGTCAGTAACAACTTTCACAGATGCAGAAGAAAGCATTTCTTCCGAATCCTTGAAAAATGTCACACCGGTACAAACATCAACATCATTCTTGATATGACAATGTATAATTGACTCAATATGTTCACTACATAGAAATGGTTCATCTGCTTGTACATTCACAATCAAGTCTGCTATTACTTGATTTTTAGTATAAGCTTCATACACCCTATCCGTGCCGGATGCATGATGATCTCCTGTCATGATTACTTTTGCTCCAAACAATGCACAATGTTCTACAATATCATCACTATCTGTGGCTATAATTATATCAGAAAAGAGTGAAACCTTTTTGCAGTTCGAATAGACATGGTGAAGTATTGATTTGTCTCCGAATGGCATAAGGAGTTTACCCGGCAAGCGGGTTGATTGCAATCGTGCAGGTATGATACATATAACGTTCATAATATCGGGTAACCTAAACTACATGACCTTGAAGATTTACGAAAATATTCATTGCTTCTTCGCGTGAATCACATGGAATATGCAAGTGGACTTTATTATCCTTATTGATCAAGTTGCCAAATGATCCGGTGGCAACAGCATCTAGTATACCTGGAAAAACAGTGGTATAGAAAGCCGCATCATTGTCAGTTGGAAAGTCTATCGACAAAACATTCCCTTTTAACAGAATACGGCTGAAACCGAATAACAAAGCCATGATACGAAGTCGTATTACAAAAATAAGGTTTTCTGCAACTTGAGGTAATGCTCCATATCTGTCGATCAATTCAGAAGTGATTTTTTGTAATTCGATTTCAGTACGTACATTGTACAATCTTCGATAATATTCGAATCTATCGCCATCATGGGAGATATATGAAGAAGGTAACAATGCATCGGATGCTACATCAATGGATATATCCTGCATTGGTTTTCTAATCTTTCTTTCAGATACATAATCTTTAAATAGATAAGAGAATTCTTCTTCTTTCAATTCTGATACTGCTTCTTCCAAAATTGTTTGATATAATTCCAATCCCATATCTGCAATGAATCCACTTTGTTCAGCACCAAGTAGATTCCCGGCCCCACGAATTTCCATATCGCGCATGGCTAAATGGAATCCACTACCTAATTCAGTAAACTCCTCTAATGCTTGAAGTCTTCGAACAGCTTGTGGTGTAATGGTCTGTATCGGAGGAATAACCAAATGACAATATGCTTGAGTATTTGATCTACCAACTCTTCCACGCAATTGATAGAGCTCTGCAAGCCCAAAATCATCAGCATTATTGATGATGATCGTATTAGCATTTGGGATATCCAGACCGGATTCCACGATCTTGGTGCTTAAAAGACAGTCTACTTTTCGTTCTAAAAAGGCTTCCATTACCTTTTCAAGTTGATCAGATTCCATTTGACCATGGGCTTTTGCACAACGAAGTGAAGGATTTACCTTAAGTAGTTTCTGATGAATTGTATCGAGATCTTTGATTGTATCATTGACTACGTAGATTTGTCCGCCTCTTGATATTTCTCTTTCTAATGATTCATGAATCAGCACATCATCCCATTCATGAATAACTGTGCTTATCGGCAGTCTATTTCTTGGAGGTGTTTCAATGATGCTGAGATCTCTTGCACCCATCAAAGAAAAGTTCAGAGTTCTCGGAATAGGTGTTGCAGTCAAAGTCAGTGTATCTACAGATACGCGAAGATTGCGAAGTTTTTCTTTAGCAGAAACACCAAAACGTTGTTCTTCATCTATAATCAGTAAACCAAGATCTTTGAACTTCATGTCTTTACTAAGAATCCTATGGGTTCCAATGAGTATATCTATTGTACCATTGTGAATCTGCTCTGCAATATCATGTTGATCTGCGGTTTGTCTGAATCGACTTATAACCTCAACTTTGATGGGATATTTTTTCAATCTATCAGAAAAAGTATTGTAATGTTGATGAGCCAGAATTGTTGTTGGTACAAGTATCGCAACCTGTTTTCCAGCCTGAACGGCTTTAAATGCTGCTCTTATTGCCACTTCCGTCTTTCCGAATCCAACATCGCCACAAATGAGTCTGTCCATGGGTAATGTACTTTCCATATCACGCTTCACATCTTCGGTTGCTTTGGCTTGATCTTCTGTATCTTCATACATAAAGGAAGCTTCGAGTTCTTTCTGCCAATGAGTATCAGATGGGAATTGAAAACCAGGTTGTGATTTACGCATTGCATACAGTTTTATCAACTCACGAGCAATATCTTTAATTCTCTTCTTGGTCTTTTGCTTCTTTTTTTCCCATTCCGAAGAACCTAATCTACTGAGTGTGGGTTTTGAAGATTCTTGTGCAGCATATTTCTGTACTTTATGAATATTATTCAAGTGAACAAACAATACATCGCCACCATGATATATCAAGCGGATGCATTCTTGTTCTTGTTCATTGATCTTAATGGTAACAAGCCCATCATATTGACCAACGCCCTTATCAATATGAACAACATAATCACCAATATGCATTTGCTGTAAATCTTTTAAAGATATTCCTGCAAAGCGCTTATTATGGAGTGATTTCTGGAAATGTCTTCTTTCAAAGAGTTGATGTTCAGTAATGAATGCAAGAGACAAACCGTGACATATAAATCCGGTGGATAATGTAGTATCAATCCATTTAATTTTCTTAAGTACATCTTCCTCACTAATGTTTTCTGGAATGATTCCATCAATAACATCATCCTGTTCCAATGCCATGAGAAATAATTCTTTGAATCGTTGAATATGTCCTTGACCATCAGCTGCCATACAAATCGTAAACTGCTGTGTTGCTAATTCCAATACTGATCGAGCACACATTTGTACGGATGATGAATAGTTACTCTGCTCTTGAATCATAAATGGATTAGTTGCACCATTATCTTCGCCGTAGATGAAACATTTCTTTTCAACAATTGATTCTTTAAGTGAAGAATATTGTTTCAAGAAAATATTATAGACTTTCGCTGAATCAAAAACTATGGTTGTATCATTCGATATATGATCAAATAGCGAAGAAGTAAACTCGTCGTTTTTTTCATGATATAACACACCGATGAAGTCATACGAGTTTAACTCTTTAATACTGCGCTGAGATTGCGGGTCATATTCGCGTATTGATTCGATTTCGTCACCCCAGAACTCTATTCGTATTGGTAGATCATGTCCCATGGGAAAGATATCGACGATACCCCCACGTATTGATATTTCTCCCTGCTGAGAAACATAGTCTTTTCTCTCAAAACCATGAAGCATGAGTGAATTAGTAAAATTCTTGAATGGGATCGTAATTCCTCTTTGAATCGAAACACTATGCTGTTTCAAAGAAGAAGGTGGTGGAAACGAGAGTGACAAGAGATCTGTTGGTAAGATCAAGAATCCCTTTGAGGATCTTGAGAACCCCAGTAATGTGTCAACAGTTCTTAATGTATCGGGATCAATGTCTTCATGTAACATATGAATGTGATGTTCTGGCAGAGCAAGTAGATGAAGATATTCTTCTTCGATCATAGAAGATAGGTCAAAAAACACTTCGGCAGCATGTTGCGGATTTGACGTTATCACAATGAATGGTGATTCGCCTTGTTCCCAAAGAAGTGCATGCAATGCATGTTGAAGTGATCCACTACTATGAGGTAATTCATAAGGATTGGTGAAGTCGTATTTATTGATAACTGATAAGAGACTTTTAATCTCTTTATTCTTTGCCAGATATGTAAGCAGAGGATGTTTTTTCATATCAAAAATGAAGAAACCCCCTTCATTGCCATGGAGGGGGTATAAGTAAGAAGGCTTTATTACTTCTTGAATTCAGCCATGAATGACTCTATTGCATTAGTTATTCCTGAAACAAAACCGGCAGCTTGCATAACCGGTTTTTCAATCTTTGCCTGAAGCTTTGCTTCAAGATCATTCACTCTATCAGCTATTTGTTTTATACTACCCAATGCAGATTCAACTGTTGACATTTGCTTCTGTACAGATTTCATCGTGGATGAAGTATCCTGCAATGTTGTTTCCAATTGGATGAATACGGGCTTTGAATCCTTTTCCAAACGATCAATTGTTTGCGACATTGATCGTAATGTAGTCATCAATTCTTGTAGTGCTGATTTTGCTTTTAACAAGAATGAGATTAAAACAATAGCAACAGCAATAAGACTTATCAATCCAACAACATTCAAAATATCAAGCATCTGTTCCATGGTAATTAACTTCTAGAATGTGGTGGAATATTGCTCATTTCTTGTTTGAATGCATCAACACCTGCAGATGCTGCATCTTTTATTCTGTTTATTCCATCGGTTACAATATTGCTCGATTGTTGTGCTTTACTTTTAGCATCACGTAACATTTGTTCTGCATTTTGAAGTAAATCGTCTGCTTTTTCTCTTGCTGTTCTTACAACAGCATCTGCTTGATTCTTGCCGTCATTTTGCATTTCCGGGTGTGACTCCTCATGACCTGTAAACAGATTCTGTCCCTTTTCCAAAAGGTCTTTGGAACGATATGATAGTTCATCACGTAATTCTTTGCCCGGCTTTGGTGCAAAAAGTAATGCCGTTATAGCACCTACCGCACCGCCAACCAATGCACCAAGAAGAAATCCCTTGGCATAGGAATTCACTACTTCACTGTCCTCTTTCATCGCAACCTCATATAAATATTACCAATCTTCAGGTAATGTAACTGACATTTGTTTTGACTCTAAAACCAAATCACACAATTCTCGAACAGCGCCATTCCCACCTTTATATTTACTCACATAATGTACATGATTACGGATGAGATCATGAGCATCTGAAGGTGCCATGGAAAAACCCACCTGTTGCAAACAATGAAGATCGTTTACATCATCACCGATATAGGCAATTTTCTCCAATGGAGTGTTCGATTGACCACTTAATAACGACAATGAAGCAAATTTGTTGCGAGATCCTTGTATAATTACATCGATCTTCAATGTTTCCGCTCTTTTTCTTACTAATTCTGTTTGTTCACTTGTTATGATTGCTGTTTTGATACCAGCTTTGTGCAAAAGAACTATACCCATACCATCCCTTATATTGAAACGTTTCATCGCCACACCCAGATCGGAGTAATATGTACCTCCATCTGTCAATGTGCCGTCAACGTCGAATACGATCAATTCGATCAAACGGAGTTTTTCATCGAAAGAACTCATAAAGGAACAGAAATTGGTAAATTGTGTCAGTATTATGGCTAAAATTACGTAATAACTATGAAGAAAACCACAAACTTCAAGCCAATCCACCAAATCATCATTCTTTTTTTGATGATTGGTTGTGGTAATCCAAAGGTAGAAATTGAAAATACCCCTGAATTATCTGAAAAAGTCTATTCAGGACCTCTTCTTAATGGAGATACACTCCTTTCTCATGTACGTTCACAAATAGACTTTGGACCAAGAAATCCTGGTTCTAAAGGTCATACTGCATGTAAAGAATATTTAATTGCATTTTTTTCATCAAGGGCAGACTCTGCATTTATTCAATCATTCAAGACCACTGTGTATGGAAAGTCTTATGAAATGGCAAATATAGTCGCTTCATTTTCTCCTGAAAAAAACGAGCGCATTTTACTCTGTGCTCATTGGGATACAAGGCCATTTGCAGATGAAGATAAGGATGCTTCCAATAGAACAAGTCCAATACTTGGTGCAAATGATGGTGCAAGTGGAGTTGCAGTATTGATGGGAATTGCGGAAGTACTTTCTAAGAATAAACCGGATATTGGGATAGACATAATATTGTTTGATGGTGAAGATATTGGTTTGTCCGGAGATGAAGATGGATTCTTTCAAGGATCTCGGTATGCGGCGAAACAATATCCATTACCAAAACCGAAGTATGGCATACTCCTTGATCTTGTTGGTGATATAGATGCAGAATTCAGATATGAACCAATTTCTCAACAAGCGCATGCTGTATTGGTAGACAAAATATGGTCTATTGCCAAAAAACAACAATCACCCCATTTCGTGTATGAAGTTGGTAATGCTGTAAGTGATGATCATGTGATGCTCAATGAACATGGTATAAGAACAATCAATATCATCGATGTTAATTTGGTCGGAAATATCAGCACAAACCCCCGAAGAACATATTGGCATACTTCAAATGACAATCTCTCCAATATTTCAGGCAAAACGATGAGTGATGTTGGAAATATACTTCTCGACTTTATATTCACAACTTCCGATTCAGTTTATTAATGCATAATCAAACATTCCTTGCTCTATCATGTGCCATTCCGGAGGAAGAACAGGATTTATTCATTGGATGCATTTCCGATTTGAATTTTTCTGGTATTGAACAATCAAATGATACAATGACCATTCTCTTCGATGAGCAGGATTGTCCCCAAGATATCGAAGAATTACTGAATTTTATAGCCGCCAATCATTCAATATCTTTTTCAATAATAGATCGCCAAATCATCAAACATCAGAATTGGAACAAAGAATGGGAAGAATCCTTGGAACCAATCATTGTCAGCGATCGAATTGCCATTACGCCGGAATGGAAAAAGGGCGATGTTCTTCATCCATTGACTATCATCATCAATCCACAGATGGCATTTGGAACCGGCTATCACCCAACTACAAGAATGGTATGCCGTGAATTGCAGGAAAGAGTGCAACCTGGTACATCTTGGATTGATGCAGGTTGCGGCTCTGGTGTTCTGGCTATACTAGCTGCTAAGCTTGGAGCAAAGAGTATTTATGCTTTTGATAATGATGAATGGAGCGTACAAAATGCAAAGGATAATTGCATACTAAATTCCATTACAAATATTCATATTGATCAAGCAGATATATTCACTGTTGATTTAGGGAAAGTTGATGGCATAGCTGCTAATATGTATCGCAATCTCATTATCCCAAATCTTTCAAGATTTCATGATGCTTTATCAGAGTCTAAAGGAATACTCATATTATCCGGTATTCTTTCAATGGATGAAGCTGAAATAATTCTTGCAGCAATCTCTAAACGTTTCAAACATATTGTCACTCATCAAGAAGGAGACTGGGTGTCGATTACATTGATTGCAATATGAAGACATTTCATGCCGGAATTGATATTGGTACTAATACATTGCTTTTATTGATTCTATCCAAAGATTCAAATGGCAAGATTGAAATTATTCGTGATGAACACCGGATAGCTCGCCTTGGTGAAGGAGTACATGAACATGGTATCATATCAGAAGGGGCAATGCATCGAGCTCATGGAATATTACAGGAATATGCTGATATCTTACAACAATATCAGCCTTTGAATGTAAGAGTAGTGGCTACAAGTGCGATGCGAGATGCAGCAAATCGAGACTATGTAATTCAATCTTTTGAAAAGATTCTTGGAAATCCAATAGAAATTATATCAGGCGAAGAAGAGGCATTTCTGACATATCTTGGAAGCAAAGAGCAATATTCTGCTCCATTGATCATAGATATCGGAGGTGGAAGCACCGAATGTATCATCGGAAGAGGTATTGAATGTCAAACGGTTAGCTTGAATATCGGCGCTGTACGATTACATGAATTGTTTTTGCATGATCTTCCAATAGAACATGAACAACTTGAAGAAGCTAAGCAATTCATTAGAGATGCGATTTCTTCATTACATTTTGATGTATTTGATAAGGTTATTGCAACAGCAGGCACACCTACCACATTGGCAGCAATCGATCTTGGAATATCGGATCTCACTTCTGAATCAATTCATGGTCATGTGCTGCATATAGCTGACATCAAAAAGATGACTCAATCACTTTTGTCTTCCACACTTGAAGAAACGCTCCTTATACCAGGTGTTCATCCACAAAGAGCTGATATTTTACCTGCTGGAGCACTCATTTTGCAAGAGTTATTACTGCATTTCAAAATCGATAGCTGTATTGTAAGCAAAAAAGGTCTTCGATTTGGAGTAACATATTCAATCATGGATGAGTAATTTTGCGAATGAAAAGACCTGTAGCTGAAGCAGTAAGAACATTGTTTTGATCAAATATTTCTGATTTCAAATGCAATTTTCTCCCTTGTTCCGATATCAAAGAAGCGGTTATGTATAATTCTTGATCCATGTAGGTTGGCTTATGATATCGAATTGATAGATTCCCCGTTGGTGCTTTGATCCCAAGTCCGGTCAAAACCTTACCCATTGCTTCATCGCACAACAATGCGATCATTCCACCATGCATGATATTCAATGATCCCATCATTACTTTAGGAGGCCTAATCCACGTTTCTGTTGAATGCGTGTTGGTGTTGAATACAAAAGTCAAGCGTAGTCCAGACTCATTACCTTTTCCACAACCGAAACAGTGATTATCATCTTTAGGATGAATAAATAATTCATCTTTCTTGACTAATGGCTCAAGTACACGTTCTACTTTCTCATCTTTATAGATATAATACCTACCCCATTCATGAATACTTTCCGATAATTGCATCGTTACTTGTGTTGACAATCTCCCCCATTCGCCAATATTCGATTTGTGATATAGATAGCCTTCGGATGAACATCTCAGATCTTGTGGATTGAATGTCACCGAAAGTTGTTTAGTCATGTATAAAACTCCATCTATCAACCGTTTATAGACTATCGGTGTGTCTTCTACTGTGAGAAAGAGTTCTTCATCCTTGAATTGAAGATGATATTTGGCATTAGGAAAGCGGTCCGTGCGATTAAACTCCATATTTTTGTAAATCATATCAATTAGTGATTCATCAACAATACTATTGTTTTCGTGAAAAATATCTCCTTGACTCGTGATATGATAATGATAAATATTCATACTGACTTCCGGTACTTCTAATGATCGCCGTTTCACAATGTACAATGCAATTTAATGGAATTCCTTTGTTTGATTCCATTTCATTTTCAGTAGGAGATCAAGACAAAATAGGTCTTGTAGGAAAGAATGGTGCCGGTAAATCAACACTTCTTCATATTCTTCATGGTGATACCATCCCTGAAACAGGATCAATTATCACATCGAAACAACATACCATTGGATTTCTAAAACAACAGCTCGATGTTGTATACTCAGGAAGTGTCAAAGAAGAATGTCGAATTGCATTTGAAGCTATTATACAAATGGAGGCCGAAATAGAGGATATCCAAGCTAAGATTAATGCATCCATAGATTATGAATCTGAACAGTATTTCGCATTATGCGAACAATTGGCTGATGTATATCATCGCTTGGAAATAAGCGGAGGAAATACACTTGAGTCACGTATTGAAAAAATTCTTCTTGGTTTGGGATTTACTCATGTTTCCATGAATTCTCCTGCTTCAGAATTATCAGGTGGATGGCAAATGCGACTTGAATTGGCAAAATTACTTTTAAGGAATCCTGATACACTACTTCTCGATGAACCAACAAATCATTTAGATATTGATTCAATTCGTTGGCTTGAAACTTACTTGGCTGTTTATGAAGGGGCCGTGATCTTGGTTTCACATGACAAAGTATTTTTGGACACAGTGACAACAAGAACGATTGAAATTAGAAATGGAAAGATTGAAGATTATCCTTGTGCATATTCTCGTTATGTACAAGAGCGCATGATACGTGAAGAACATAATCGCAAAGCTTTTCAATCTCAACAGAAAGAAATCGAAAAAACACAGGAATTCATCGATAGGTTTAGATCCAAAGCCAATCTAGCCTCTAGAGTGCAATCAAGAATTAAACAATTGGAATCCAAAGAACGTATCGAGTTGGATGATTATCGAGAGAAATCTATTGCATTTTCATTCCCACCTTCCCCAAGAGCTCCAAGACTATTATTTAACTCTGAAGGATTAACCAAAAAATACGATGAAAGAACGATACTAGATAATATTCAATTTGATATTGAACGTGAGCAAAAATGTGCGTTCATAGGAAGAAATGGTGAAGGAAAAAGTACATTATCGAGAATTCTAGCCGGAGTAGAGCCGTTTGAAGGAAATATGGTCACTTCTGACGGATTGAAGATAGGTTACTATGCTCAGCATCATGCGGATTCATTAGATCCAACAAAAACCGTTTTCGAAACACTCGATCATGTTGCCACCGGGGATATAAGAACAAAAATACGATCAATACTTGGTGCTTTTTTGTTTAGTGGTGATTCTGTTGATAAGAAAGTACGGGTACTTTCCGGTGGAGAAAGAGCTCGACTTGCACTTGCGATGTTATTATTGAAAGAGTCACATGTTCTGATTTTGGATGAGCCAACAAATCACTTGGACATGTCTGCAAAAGATATTTTAAAGTCTGCATTGATGGATTATAATGGTGCTTTGATTATTGTATCCCATGATAGAGATTTTCTTGATGGATTGATTGACAACATCTTTCATTTTGCTCAAAAACAAGTAAAACACTACCCTTTGCAGATTCATGAATTTTTATCCAAATATTCAGTTGAAACCATTGATGCGATAATACAGCAATATTCTATATCAAAGAATAATGATACTGATCAATCAAAAATATCCAGAGAAAACAAAAAACAGAATGATCGTGAAGAAAGGAGAAAAATAAAGCATATAGAGCGATTGGAGATCAGTATCCACAATATTGAACAAGAAATATCCACTATTGATGCAGAAATGGCATCAGAGGGATTTTACACAAAGCATGAAAGAGTTGAGGAACTTGCAAAAAGACGTGATTCATTGCAAGTCGAGCTGGAATCATTGATGAATGAATGGGAACAAGTTCAATCATCGTGACAAAGATGAAGGGCAATAGTGAGATATAATGCAATCTTGACATTTGGGCCTTCGTGCAATGCATATTTCCCTTCCATGTTGAATTATGACATGCGTAAATACTGTCCAATCATCTTGTGGAATCAAAGGAATAAGATTCATCTCGATTTTCACAGCATCGGTAGATTGTACGAATTTCAAGAGGTTCATGATGCGAGTAACATGAGTGTCAACAGTTATTCCAGCATTTATTCCAAAAGCATTTCCAAGTAACACATTAGCCGTTTTTCTTCCAACCCCGGGGAGTGTTGTCAATTCTTCTATCGTCAATGGTAATTCACCATTGAAACGTTTGATGATCTGCTGTGAGCAAGCTATGATGTTTTTTGCTTTCGCTTTATAGAATCCGGTAGAATGAATGATCTCTTCTACATCAGTTAGTTTAGCTTTTGACATTGAATATGCATCAGGAAATGCCGTAAATAATGTTGGTGTGACAATATTGACCCTGGCATCAGTACATTGAGCTGATAAGATTGTGGCAATAAGTAATTGAAATGGAGTTGAATGATGTAATGCACATTCAGCATTGGGATATTCTTTCTTTAACAGTGAAAGAACAATGTGCATACGCTCTTGTTTCTTTATTTTTGATTCTCTCATGATTTATCCTTCATTGTATTGCACAATGAATCTAGTTCCTCTCGGTGATATATGTAACTAGGATGATCTGTTTTTGCAATTACATATCCTGCTTTTTCAGCCAATGTATATAAAGCAGTATCATCACCGTAATGAATGACGGGAAATCCACCCAATGCTTGAATAGATGTTTTCTTAAAGAAAAATGTCCCTCCTATAGTACATTCTTTCAGATGAATCAAAAGTGATGGATCATTCATATCCGGAACAAATGGATCTCCGATGATAGCAACCCCACCATGTAATAAATCCAGATGTGGATATTCTTCAAGCATTGCTTTTCTTGTAGCAAGGTGATCAGTGGCATATTCATCATCTGAATCTAAAAATGTTATGAATAAACCTGAAGATGACAATACTCCTGCATTTTTAGTTAATGCTTGCCCACGATGACTATGCTGAATGAATCTAAACCTATCATCATTGTTAATATACTTATTGACTGTTCCAGATACATCATCGGTAGAACCATCATCCACTATTATACATTCCCAATCCTGCTCTACCTGATTGATCAGCGAAGACAATGCACGGTCGATGATATGGGACCGATTATAAGCGGTGACTATCACGGAAAAGAAAGGTATATGTTGTTTTTTTACGGAAATCAAGGAACTTTTAGGGTAATTTGAGTTTTATTGGCTACTGTAAATTCGTAATTTTGTTCCTGAGTTTATTGAATATCGTCAACAACATCACAACAAGGTTATCTCATGGCTTTCCAACCCGTTGATTATTATAATATTTACGAACAATTGACCTCTGAAGAAAAATTGGTCAGGGAGTCAGTTGCCGACTTTGTTGACAATGAAGTTTTACCAGTGATAGAACATCATTATCAAGCCGGTACTTTTCCTATGGATCTAGTAGGTAAAATGGCTGAACTTGGCTTGTTTGGAATCACATTGCCACAAGAATATGGTTGCGCCGGTGCAAATTATGTCAGTTATGGTCTTGCAATGCAAGAATTAGAACGCGGTGATTCAGGCGTACGTTCCTTTGCTTCTGTGCAAAGTTCACTTGTCATGTTTCCAATTTATACATATGGTACTGAAGAGATTCGCAAAAAATGGCTTCCAAAATTGGCTGCTGGTAGTGCGATAGGTTGTTTTGGATTGACTGAGCCTGATTTTGGTTCTAATCCATCAGGCATGATTACCAATGCAAAAGATATTGATGGTGGATATTTGCTCAATGGTGCAAAGATGTGGATCACAAATGGATCATTGGCAGATGTTGCAGTCGTTTGGGCAAAGTATGACGGAGAAGTCCATGGTTTTCTCGTTGAAAAGGGTATGAAGGGTTTTTCCGCACCTGAAATGAAAGGAAAACATTCCTTGAGAGCTTCGGTTACAAGTGAATTGATCTTTCAGGACGTGGAAATCCCCAAAGAGAACAAATTGGATATTAAAGGCCTGAAAGGACCTTTGAGTTGTTTAACTCAAGCTCGATATGGTATTGCATGGGGCGCAATTGGTAGTGCAATAGGAACATATCAATCATCTCTAGACTATGCCAAAAGCAGAATTCAATTCGAAAAACCAATTGCCGGATTTCAACTTGTTCAGGAAAAATTGGTGTGGATGTTGAATGAAATTACAAAGGGACAGCTCATCTGCATGCAACTTGGTCATTTGAAAGATTCAGGCAAGATGAATCCCAATCAAGTTTCCCTTGCCAAGAGGAATAATGTAGATATTGCTATTCAATGCGCTCGAATTGCTCGGGATATTCATGGTGCCAATGGTATTCTTGATGAATACCCCATCATGCGACATTCAGCCAATCTTGAATCTGTCCGAACATATGAAGGAACCCACGATATTCATACGCTCATTCTTGGAGCCGATATTACAGGTATTCAAGCATTCAAATAAGTATCTAAAACTCTTTTCTTAAAGCTACCCCCTATTAAGGAGGTAGCTTTTTTTATGCATATCCTATTTTTTTTGATCCTATGTGTTCAATGCAATGGTCAAATTATCAATGAAATTAGTCCATATCCTAAAGTTGGTGTTCCGGAATGGATAGAGCTACATAATAACACAATGAACACAATACAATTACTTGGGGTAACAATTGAAGACAATTCAACAAAACAAGTCATTCCGGATATTGTGATTCCGGTAAATGGCTATATCATACTCACAAAGGACACACTTGCTCTCCAACGTGTTTTTCCTCATGAACATGTATACTCATTCATTCAAACTTCATTACCTGTTCTGAATAATACGAAAGATAAATTGTTGATCATTGCAAATAAAGGGTCATTTAGAGATTCTATCTTCTATGCTTTTCACAAAGCAAATAGAGGAAAAACTTTGGAACGGAAAATTGTTACCAATTACGATACTTTACTCATTTCAACAAATCCTGTAGGTCATACAGCAGGTTTCATAAACTCATGCTTACCCATGTCTAATGATGCAAGAATTAATGACCTATATCAACATATAGACAGCATAACAGTGCACGTTGAAAATAATGGAGATAGTACTTTGCATTATCTCATTCTCTCTATCAAATCAGATTCGATAACAGTCAATTATAATATTGACTCATTAAAGTCATTCACAAAAGATTCAATAATCATTGATATACGAGATCTATCAGTAAATCACGGCATTAATCCAATATTAGTATATATTCAACATCAAAAACGAGATCCACGGTCTTATAATGATACGATGAGTATGATTGTATATCGTTCATTTCCGTATGGTACTATCCGTATAAATGAAATCAATATCAGAAACACATTCTATCCTGAATATGTAGAATTAATAGTAACTGATTCTATATACCAGGATAGAACTCCTTTGGAACTTATTATAAATAATGATACACTTTGTATAGATGATTCAATACTAAAAGAATATAATGTCATATCTTCAAAATCACTGAATATGTATGATAGTTCAGCTTTGTACATTAATGAAGCTGGTTTAAGAATAAATGATCAAGCAGGTGAGATACTCTTAAGAGATCGGAATGGAAGTCTGTTGGATAGCGTAAATTACGGCCCAATCATAACTGAATATTCAACCTATTCAGAATGTTCCATAGAATATAGTGTCAATGTTGATAAGCAATGGTTTATCTCTACAGATAAAAGTGGAGGAACTCCAGGTAAAAAGAATAGCCCCATCATTAGATCGCAATCCACAGATTTGCATATTCATCCAAATTGTCATGAATTTGAAATCGATTGTAAAAACTATACTATAAAACATCCATTTTACATAGGTTCATATTCCTGTGATGTGTTTAGTACTTCAGGATTGTACATAAAAAACATCATTCAAGAACTTCTCTTACCATCAGAAGGTCAAATTCACATACCTGAGGATGCTGAGCTATATGACCAAATAGTCATATTACTGCATACAGTGAAAGATCTTCACGGAACATCAATTCTGCATGTTCTAACGCCTATTTTAATGAGAAATTGACTTGTGAACAATGTCTGTAATCGATAATTTACAGTCATATAAACACATAAGTGAGTATTTCTTGAATACCGAGTCGACTATACCCCAGAATAACTATTTCAATCGTGAATTAGCTTGGATAGAATTTAACAAAAGAGTTCTTGAAGAAGCTTATAACACTCATCATCCACTTCTTGAAAGACTCAAGTTTCTCATTATCTTTACTACAAACCTCGATGAATTTTTCATGATTCGAATTAGTGGTTTAAAAGAACAATTCATACAAAACAATATTGAGTTATCTCCGGATGGTTTAACTGCTTCCGAGCAATTACAACAGATACGTGAAAGACTATTACCACTCATTACATTACATGAACAGTGTTTCAAGATCGATATCTTACCTTCTCTCTCCAAGCAAGGAGTACGTTTAGTTGAATTGCCAGACTTGAATGAAGGGCATTCTGCTTATGTTAAGGGTTTATTCGTAAGTGATATTTTACCTGTTTTGACTCCTTTGGCTATTGATCCGGGGCATCCATTTCCAAGATTACTCAATCGTTCCATCAATATAGTCTTCTTGTTGACAGAGCATAAGAAATCCACTTCAAAAGTTGCAGTACTACAAGTTCCTCCGATTTTACAACGATTGGTCAATATCAATATCCACCCTCATAATCAATCATATGTGCTTTTGGAAAAAATCATACAAGAACATGCAGATATTCTCTTCCCTGGATATACTGTCCAAGAATCCCACTGTTTCAGAGTAACCCGAGACGCAGATCTCGATATTGCATATGATGAAGCCGAGGACTTGATGTCCGAAATCGCTGAACAAGTTCGGCACAGAAGATGGGGTACAGATGCCGTAAGATTAGAAGTTGAAGCATCAACATCGCCCGATGTGATTGACATGCTTATCCGTGCCCTAGAAATCACCAATGATGATGTGTATCTTACAGATATTCCTCTTAATATCAATGACTTTTACACGATATATAAGATAGATAAACCTCAATTGAAAGATGCTCCATTTTTATCTAGACAGTATCCTGAATTCATGGGGGCTTCCGCTGAGATGTTTGAGAATATCAAAAAGCGTGACATATTGGTTCATCATCCTTTTGATTCATTCACATCGAGCGTAGTACGATTTCTACAATCATCAGCTGTAGATCCTGATGTTCTAGCCATAAAAATCACATTATATCGAGCTGGAGGTTCATCTCCGGTCATTGAAGCTCTCAAAACTGCTGCTGAAAATGGCAAACAAGTCACTGCCTTTGTTGAATTACGTGCACGATTTGATGAGGAAAACAATATTAATTGGGCAAAAGAACTTGAAAATGTAGGTGTTCATGTTGTATATGGGGTATTGGGATTAAAAATTCACAGTAAAATCGCCATGGTTGTACGCAAGGAACATAAAATCAGAACTTATCTGCATTTGAGTACTGGTAATTATAATGTGAGTACTTCAAGATTGTACACAGATATTGGATATTTTACAAGTCGTGAAGATTTTGTCAATGATGCTATTCATTTATTCAATATGCTTACAGGTTATTCCCATCATGAACATTGGGATCGTTTTTCTGTAGCTCCGGATCATCTTCGCTTGGACATCATTGAGTTCATTACCCGTGAAACAATGTTGGCTTCTCAAGGAAAGCCAGGAAAAATCATAGCAAAATTGAATGCCCTTGTTGATAGAGATATAATAGATGCCTTATACAAAGCATCTCAGCATGGAGTAAGCATTGATTTGATTGTACGTGGTGTTTGTTGTCTCATTCCAAATGTACCCGGCTTAAGCGATAATATACGTGTAAGAAGTGTCTTAGGTAGATTTTTGGAACATAGTCGCATTTTCTATTTTGAACATGGAGGCGACCCCAAAATGTTTGTATCATCTGCTGATTGGATGCCTAGAAATTTTAATAATCGCATTGAGATAATGTTTCCAATACTCGATAAACGATCATTTTCCATACTTGAACATATCCTTTCAGGATATGTATCCGACACAGATTCTTCATGGATATTACAGCAGGATGGTTCTTATGTGAAAAGCAATACCGGAAATATGAATATTCAACAAAGCTTTTTGAAGGAACTTTCTACATTTAAACACTATCCTACAAAGTTGCGTACCTTATAAATGCATATATCATTAATTCTTGCAAAGACTTATCTACTCTCTTTTAAACAAAGAGCTTTTATCTCATTCATCAATGTATTGTCATTTATTGGTCTGATAATCGGCGTTGCTTCCCTCATTTGCGTCACTTCTATTTTCAATGGGTTTAGAGAATTGGTACGTGACATGTTACTTACAATCGACCCACATATTCGGATTACACTCACTGATACATTCTCGGAGAATGCTACATCAGCACTGAAAAACGCATATCGTGATATAGCAACCATTAGTAATAGTGCATCTTCTAAGATTGTGATAAGTTATCAAGATAAAACTCAAGCTGGTATATTACTTACAAAAGAAAGTGATTCAATAGATCATTCATCTTCTAATCATGTTTCAATAGGAATCGGGTTGGCAGATAAACTTGGAGTAAAAAAAGGAGATACAATTCGTG